>JAABUY010000324.1_pt1 | contig 89994 bp, 67 predicted proteins | sample 5560271 | NCBI WGS metagenome assembly JAABUY01 (sample SAMN10711886, study PRJNA513374) | rock metagenome | isolation source: Antarctica rocks | place: Antarctica: Victoria Land, University Valley | reverse complement strand
CTTAAATTTACATGTTAACTACGTATAAATCTTGTTAAGACTGCATGTCTGTTACTATGACATGAGCAACTCATGAGTCTCATTAAGTTTAACACAAGCAAACTTAAAAGTCTTGTTAATATCATTTAATAAATGTTCAGATACAAACATTCTATACATAAATAATATGCTGATGAAAAAACTTCGTTAAAAGAAGAGAAACATAAGCGAGTTAGTAAAGAATTGATTAAACTACGCTGTCTGATTAAAAGTGTAGCAGATAAACATTTCTGCAAAATATGATTGATCTGCATAAGAAAAATCTTTACAGATAATGTGAAATAAATGAGTTACATGCTTTACAAGTAAAGTGAGCATCTGCAAGATGTGATATACAATGATGATGATTGTTGATCTTAAGAATCTCATCTCTTCACTGAACTTTGACTCTCAAATGTTTTGATGATAAAATCAATCTTTAGTCAAAAACATCATCTGTATAGCTTAAAAGAATAATAGTATATATTGATGTGATTAAAGAAGAAATTGATTGCGATATGCATGCATATTGCTGATGAAATGTCTGCAACTCATGCTTAAAAAGTAAACTGTTGAAATTTGAGCAGCAAAAGATCTTATTCATCTTGAACTGTGAATCTGTTGTGAGAAAAACTCTTTGAGTGATCTTTCAAGTTTAAGAAGAAAATCAGCATAGAGATTATATCTTATGTATGTTGCATGCAATGTATGCAACATATTTTTAATAGAAAAATCATTCAATTCAATATCTTGTTGCTGCGTTCATGATAACAAGAACTGAGACAGAACATTTTTGCATTTAATTTGTTAAAAGTGATTAGCAGAAAGAACTTGAATCATGAACATTCTTTAAATTTACATGCTAACTATGTATAAATCTTGTTAAGACTGCGTGTCTGTTACTACAACATAAGCAACTCATGAGTCTCATTAAGTTCAACATAAGCAAACTCAAGAATCTTATTAATATCATTTAATAGATGTTTAAACACAGACATTTTATATGTAAATGATATGCTGATGAAAAGACTTCATTAAAAAAAGAGAAACATAAGCAAGTTAATAAAGAATTGATTCAACTATGCTGTCTGATTAAAAGTGTAGCAGATGAACATTTCTGCAAGATACAATCAATCTGCACAAGAAAGATCTTTACAAATAACATGAAACAGATAAGTTGCATGCTTTACAAGCGAAGTGAGCATCTGCAAGACATGATATATAATGATGATGACTGTCAATCTTAAGAATCTCATCTCTTCACTGAGTTCTGACTCTTGAATGTCTTGATGATAAAATCAATTTCTAGTCAAAGACATTGTTTATATAGCTTGAAAGAACAGTAGCGCATGTTGATGTGATTAAAAAAGAAATCGATTGCAATATGCATGCATATCACTGATAAAATGTCTGCAACTCATGCTTAAGAAGTAAACTGTTGAAATTTGAGCAGCGAGAGATCTTGTTCATCTTGAACTGTGAATCTGCTGCGAGAAAAACTCTTTGAGTGATTTCTCAAGTTTAAGAAGAAAATCAGCATAAAGATCATGTCTTATGTATGTTGCATGCAACGTATGCAACATATTTTTGATAAACATCATGAGTGCAAAGAAACATCTTTCATCTTTGAATCATGAATTGAATTGAAACATCGTTGTATAAAATATCATTAATGAAGAGCAGAGCAAAGATGATGTGTTACAATAAACAGCACAGATACTCATAAAAGTTTACTTGAGCATCATGCGCTGAATAGAAGCTATAGATTCATTATTTGATACATAGTCTCAAAACTCACTGTTTTGACGACGTGAAATCATCATGTAATCGACGAGCGATTTTCTTTCTCAGAGAGTTTTGTTCATTCAATACACATAACATAGTTTTTCTCATGAGTTGAATTTAAATCGATGTCACAAAAGCATATGAATTACAATTACAATTACTTGTCAATGTTTATTTATAATAATAATAATAATAATAAATTCATACACTTTTGTGACATTGATTAGATTGATTCATGAGAGATATTTATGCTATGTGTATCGAGTGAACAAAACTCTTTGAGATAGAAAATCGCTCACTATCTATATGATTGCTTCACGTAGTCAAAACAATAAGATTGAGACTATGTATCAAATTTGTTCGCGATGATCACGTGTTAAAGAATGAGTATTCTTGTCACTTTAAACTGTTTTAGCAGTTTCATTTTCATCATCATTCTTGCTGTTGCTCTGAAATGTTTCATGATTAAAATAATTATTTAATAGTTCATAGCATCGACATTTTAAAGCATTCTTGATTGAAGATATGTTCAGTTCAAGCAATGCATAAAAATATGTTTGATCATCTGATGACTTCATTCGCAGTTGCATCGAAGACTATTCATGCTCAAAACGTTTTTCAAGTGTAAATAAATGTTCAGATTTATGCATTCAATTCTGATGTAAATTGCAAGAAAGTTTTCAACTTTTTGAAGATCATTTCACATTTTTACTGTCTTGTTAAACAGATGAGATCTTTGTGCTGAAGTTGCATTAATGTCTGCAATATGTATCTTGTAGTTTTCTCATTGATGATTTCATTTACTCTTGTGATATTATGTTATTGCAACATGATCACTCATTGAAATCATCATTGAAAAATCAAGTCATCTGCATTTAAATTGTATCTTTGCGTTTTTATGAATAAAAGCATTGAGAAGTACTACTTTCTTGATGACAGAAGAGTAAGAAATGAAATGATTAATTTCTATCAAATGAGTATGTATGAGTTTGCATGCTCATTTAATCTTTCGCATTCTGTCATTAACTTGACTGCGTAGTGTGATCTGATTCTGTAGCTTGTTTAAGTGAACATGTAGCAAACATATGTATATCTCAACTTTTAACGTTTCAATGTTTACTCTTTTGAAGACGTCTATAACATGACGAAGAATCTGATTTTAAAAAGTTCTCAGTCTACATTTCTTACTCAACAGTTTCTTCTCTTTGTCACATTGATGTTAAATCAATGCTTTAAACGTCATTTTTGATATTATTATCATCAAATACATTTGTTGAGCTTTTATAAAGATAACGCTTCACATGAAGACTTTGAAATGACTAAGTGCTAACATTCTTGTGACATGATCAGTCGAAAAATTGATTCTCTAGCTATCGATTCTCTAGCTAGTCATTGTTTAAATCGTCGCTCTCGAATATCTCGTCTTCTAGCTATCGATCTACTGACTAGTCACTATCTTCGCTTTCGTTCTCGAATATCTCTTCATCTAGTCATTGATCTACTGACTAGTCATTATCTAAATCGCCCTCGAATACCTCGTCTTCTAGCTATCGATCTACTGACTAGTAAATGTCTAAATCTTCGCCTTCAGATACCTGACCATTTAGCTATCAGCCTACTAGCTATTCAATATCTTCGCTTCTTGTCACTCTGCTTGAGTTTTTTCTATATCTTCGCCTTCGGCCTTCCGCTTCCGCTTCCGCTTTCGCCTTCGCCTCGCTGATATCATCAAACGGTCAGGTTGATGCTCAAGGGACGAGCATTAAATGAATGGGGGAAAAATGTCGTGGGGCGAAGCCTCACACCTCGAGAGCTTACTGAACAGCATTGATCCGGCCGCACCTTCAGGGTCCATGGGGATATTAGCTACTACTGATAGGGGTTTCCCGAGCATGGCTCAGCCGCACCTTCAGGGTCTACGGGGATATTGGTCACTACTTATAGAGGTTCCTCGAGCGGAGTTTTCTTCTTCTTCTTTACCCGACTCGACCCGACCTTCCATCTATTCATTCATCTATCTACCTATCTGTATCTAGCCTACCTCCTAGATCTACTTATCTACTAGAGCGACCATTGCATGTGTTCGTTGTTTGCTCATCCTGTTGCTTCTACGAAGCTCCCTATACCGCACCTGTACCCTATCCCTCGACTATGTGATCATCGCGAACAAATTTGATACATAGTCTCAGTCTTATTGTTTCGGCAGCGTGTAGCAGCCGCATAGACAGCGAGCGATTTTCTACCTCAGAGGGTTTTGTTCACTCGACACACATACTGTAGCATAGTTATCCCTCATGAGTCGGCCTAACCGATGTCACAAGAGTGTATGAATCTATTATTATGATTGTTATTAATTTCTTGATCATACAAACAGTTTATGCGCTCGTACTATGTGCTGTTTGTCGATGTGACTGCACATTGAACAAAAAGATATAAAGCATTGATGTAGGCTAAAAGTCATGTAATTTACATTCTTTAGCATATACACAGCGCTACAGTGCTACTCTTTAGGTAGATAACATCGTGTTTTCATAGTCTTGGGCTGCATAAGCACGTTACTGTACCTCGGAAGGCAATGTTGTATCAAAGTGCTTAGACTTTCGGTATTACTTCTCTGCTTCGCTCTGCTTCTTGACGTACTCGAGAACTATTTGTTCTTCAGTCTGTGCCTTCGCTAACCTTTGCTCATGTGACTCATGAGCCTCTTTTGATTCCTCCAGGGCCTTCTGTAAGCCCTCGTCGCTCTCCGCTACATGCTTTTCAGCAGCGAAAGCTTGTGAAATTTCAACGGCAGTTTTCAAATTTTCGTCATCGTCAGAAGCTATCTCTGGGTCATCTGAGCCAGGACGACGATCTCGAAGTACGCCGTCGCCGATTTGATGTTGTTCTAGCATACTCTGCCGCAGTGCGGCTTCCAATTGCCCATCGTGGTCACTGATCCCTTCCGTTTGATCAGATGCGGCCGCGATGCCTTCCATTTGTACTCTGCTAGCTTCCGCGATGCTGGCCTGGATCGCCCTTCCGATAGCGTCATCGTCATCGCCGTCCCCAGAAGCCAGTTGAAGCTCAACAACACTCGCACGAACGGCTCTTTCAATCATTCGGTCTTCTTCAGGATTACCTTTCGAAGTAGCCGTAACAGAGTTCTGGATCGCCTCCTCCAAAGCTATGCTGTCAGAGTCCGTGTCCCGTTCAGCGGCAAGTTGAGCATGGACAGATACGGCGCTGGATACTGATTTCTCGGACCGAAGACTTTGCGTCCGGTGAGCATCGACTGTATCTTTCTGCTTCTTCTTGCCTTCACTCGCTCTTTTCCTCTCCTCATAGCTTGTTTGCCTGGACCTGAGCAATTCTTGAGGTGTGCGAAAGCTGGCATGCCGAACTTGATGCATCCCTTTGCTAAGTTCGAGTTGAGTGGCATGCCACCGGCTGACAACATCAAGACGCTCTTCTTGACCTGACGACATCCATTCTTCGTACCCTTGCGCGGTGCGAGCAGCGATTATATAATTTTGTACGCTCGAACCAAGATGCTTTTGTAGCTCTTTGTAGATACCCTTGAAAGTATAGCCAGGTATTCCCCAGATGGCTTGATAATCAGCCTCCGAAACAGAGTGTTCGGGAAGTATGACCTACCTGCGCTCGGTTTTAACACAACGCCTCCAATGCCCTTGCCGAAGCCTTTGATCAGCCCAGCCACACCTTCCTTCTTCGCACCATCCAAGGGCTGTGTGACTAGGCCAGATATGCCATCATAAAGCCCAAACCCAAACTCCTAAACTCGTTAAATGTGATACGATGGTGACCAGCTGTGATGAAAATACCTTGCTAGCAGCTCTTAGACCACTCTGAATGCCGGTGATTTTATCGGACGGTCGAACACTCTCATCACCGTACAGCTTTGGCGCGTTGTGAAAGCCTCGAGCTATGCCAAGCGTAAAATCCATTGGCGACTTGAGCCCTGCTTCAACCATTCGTCCGACTCCTTTGCCCGCTCCCAATGCAGCGTCCAGTGAGATGTGGCCGGCTTGAGTTCCCGAGGTCGTCGGGTGGTGGGGCTGGGAAGTACCTTCGGGTGTCGATGATCGATTAGTCGGCGATCTTGAAGGTGAATCTCCAGGACCCCGAGATGACGTCCTGCTAGGGCAAAACCCTGGCATCGAGCCCTTCGAATGGCGAAAGGTATTGCCCGCTCCGGAGGTGCTTGGTCCTGGCTGTGCTGCTGCTGTTGATGTGTCCGACAAGGTTCGGGAGGGTTCCCGCTTTTCCTCAGTAATCGACCGTGAAGCTGAGGTGGGATGTGAGTGGTCCGTGATTCTATCCGATGTACTGGATCTTGAACTTGATAGTGCGTCTTCCTCCGAAAAGACCTTTCCGAAATGTTCGAGTCCCGATGAAGTCGAAGAATCCATACGGGTATTCAGTGTAGAGCCCGAAGCGTTGTTTTGCAAGCTTTTTTCTTGGCTGGGCTTTTCCGACGTTTTGGCTTTCAGCACCTTCAGAATCTCTACAGGAAAGTCTACTGCACCCATCATGAGGCTCCCTATGGTACCTAGTAACGCCGACGCACCACCAGAAATCGGATCCCAAGGTCCGTCTTCGATTTCATACTCGCGTGGACGATACCTGGACAATGTCAGCGTCAGTTGGCGACTAGGGAAGAAAGGATTATCACAGTTTCAAATCGTTGAAGTCCAAAAGACCTTCATTACCCAAAGTTGCTGCTGTAAACGCGCTGAGCCTCACGTCCGTTCGCTTGATCCTCCAGACAGCCGTTCGACTTGGCGCCAAAGTACACCGGAGTAAGTCAACGTTCAATTTATCATGAAAACTCCGCGCACCAGTCTCCGTTCCAGTTTCTGAAGCGATACTGGATCCAAGTCCTTGCGCTCTACTCAAAGTCGTTGGCTTTAGAGCTTCGAGGATCGCAGCGGCAAGGTTGTCCGATGTCAGTTGTTTGCTTGGGATCGGCAAAGGTCCAGCCCCAGCCTTCGCAACCATGGCTCCCCAAAAAGGCTGGTCCCCAAAGAACGGGACTATTACAGTAGGTTTGCCTAAGGCAATGCCAGCTGCTGTGGTGCCGGCGCCACCATGATGTACAACGCAAGAAACGTGTTTGAAAAGCCAGTCATGGGGAACGTTTCCAAGCATGAAGACATTGTTGGGGATCCCAAGCGCATCTGCACCTAGCCCACCCCAGCCTTTAGAGACCAACGCTCGCGACCCTGACTTCTTGATAGCTTCGAAGATGAGTTTCGTCATGGATGTAGGATCATCGACTACGATAGATCCGAACCCGATGTACACCGGTGGTGGTCCAGATTTGAGAAACGCCGCTAGGCCAGAATCCGGTATATAATCATTCGCTAAGGACAGAAAATAAAAGCCAGACACGGATATGTGGGTTCCCCAATCTTTGGGCTTTGGAATCAAAGCTGGCGACCTAGATAGATCCGTCAGCCATCGGAGTAATACGTAAGATATCAGGAAGCTCACCAGCAGTAAGTATACGGGATACGTAGTCGACTCGCCATACCCGGAGCCCACATAAGGCTCACGGGCTCGAGGCCAAGACTCCGCTCCCGAAATCGATTGATGACATCTCCCAGGCCCTGCCAAGTAATCATCTCGACCAATGCATACGAGATGAAATTGGTTAGATTGGCATCAGCGTTGGACGAATGGATGTTGGTCAATGGGTGAGGAAACGCTTGCGTTGGTGACCAAGGCATACTGAAGAGTTTTGTTAGAAACCTTCTTGGAGCCTTCTTGAAGGTTCTTACGTGAACATGAGATGTAGCGGGATCCCAAGCTTCTCGGCGCAGTGAACATGAGCAAAACTCGGTGGGTTCGCAATTATGGCGTCCGCTACGAATGGTCTTGCCGAAGAATCACCGTCTGGGACTGTTCCACTGCCAAGGCTGAAATGGCTATCAAGGTGATGATCCGACGCTTTGATGCCTGTCCCATCGCCAACTTCAATGCAAGATCGCCAGCAACCTTGAACAATCTCATAAATGCCCTTCCGTCTTTTTCCTGTATCTCCATTGCGCAAGGTATCCATACCAGGCATGAGGCCTGGATTCTTCACCATGAAGGCCATGAGCTCCGCGGGATCGCCACTAATGCTGAAAAATTCCAGACCGTTCTCTTCAACGAATCCTCTGAAAGTCGGATGAGTAGCTAGTCGTACGCGATGCCTATAGGTGGCCTTCAAAACTTTACCCAGAGCAATGAACGGTTGCACATCCCCTCTGGAGCCAACTACATGTATCACAACGTTCATAGGGGGAGGCGGAGCTTGACCAGGAAGCCCCCCAAGTGCAGGAGGTATGTAGCCCGGAGGTGGCGCTGGTGGTTGTTCCACATGCTGTAGGTTAAGCTGACTTCGCAGAGCTGGAACGAGCAGGTCTGACAGTCTACGAGTTTTCTGGTTGATATCGATGTTTACACGACCATCGCCTAAAAGCCGTCAGTCTCGACCGGATTCTCCTCTACAAAAATTCCTTACTTGCAACCCTTGCCTCTGTGTCAAATCCATCTTGGCTGAAATCGACATGGCCATATGTCTCCCCATACGGTGGTAGTGGGACGTCTTCAATCGAAGTCTCCCGCGTAGCATGTGAAAATGCTGGGACTTGGGTACTCATGGTATTTGGATTCGGAGAAGTACTGCAATAGGCCCATTCTTAGCCGTTAGCCCTGGAGTATATTTCGCGGAGATAAATTGAGCTAGCAAACGTATGCTCAGTACGTACGCAAGCGTGTTAACGCCCACGGACGATGATGCAGGATTCTCTTTTAGCTCCTGATGTCCTTGCTTTGGGGCTGGAGAAGCCCTTGGCTCTGCTTGGTTGTCTGCTGCAGCAGCTTCTACCTGAGCGATGACTGCTTGTGGGAGCTCCATGATAGTTCTGGGATCCTCTGGCATGAGGGTTTCCGAACTATGGAGCTTGTATTGCGGGGAAAGTGATTGGACAGTGAAAGGGAAACATGAGCATGAATTTGCTTTGCAGAGAGTGACGGGAAGCTTCCAACAAAGCGGTTGGTCATTTATTAGAAAGCTTAACTTGTTAATATAAATTTGCGCTGTGCAGTTCCAGTTGTTACCTACTAGGTACTTGCATTGTGAGGGGTGTGGGGCGTGGGAATTTGGATTCTTCCTATGCCCACCACGCGGGGAGCAAAAAAAGCCCGACTCACAAATTTTCCCTGCACTCAACCATCAAATTTACTATTCATTTTACGACGTGCTCGGAAACATCAATGGAAAACTCACTCTGAAGGTCTACTTGGAGCAAATTCTGAAGCCTATAGTTAAGCCTTGGGCCGAAAATCACTTCCGTTTCGTGCTGGAGAAGGATGGTGATTCAGGTCATGGAACAGGGTCAAAAAACATCGTTAGGACCTGGAAACAAGAGAACAAGCTGAAGCACTACTTCAATTGTGCATCTTCACCTGATTTATCTTCTATAGAGAACATGTGGCAGGTATCAAAACAGGAGCTACGGAAATACACACTACAAAGGGGCTGATTTACGAAGGATGGTCTCATGTCTCACAGGAGTAGATAAATGAGAAGGTTTCTACTATGTCAGAGCGATTAAAAGCAGTTGTAGAAGGAAAGGGTAGAATGACAGGCTATTTAAAATATAACATATCTCTTTTAATTCAGTAGTAAATTTGGTGGTTGAGTGCGGGGGAAATTTGTGAGTCGGGCTTTTTTTGCTACCCGCGTGCTACTGTACCTTACGCTAAAATGATTATTAGTATGTAGCAGTAGTGTGGCAAAACGTACCACAGTCCATTAAGAAATTTGCCTTGGCAAAGGTACTCAATCTTCATCGAGATGTCCTTGGAGTAGTATAAATAGGGGAAATCGACAGGTGGCTTTCAAACGTGCAGTACTTCAACAATTGAACACAAGGCAGTATTTCGATTCTTTGTAGAGACTATTGAGGGTATCGTATCTTGGTACGTCAAGTCTGAACTAGTAGTATATCTTGGGGCTTGAAGATCCGGGCGGAATAGCAAGCAAGTTTTTGCCATGATTCTAACTCATTAGGCTCATCATAGCAGCCTGAGGTCATGCTTCATCAAAAGGTGATAGAAGGTAGTATCCCCAGGCACGCCGGCACATACATAGCCCACCACTTCATGGTACTGAGAACCGCACTTTCTCTTGCATGATTAGAGCCCCTGCCTCGTATAGCTTGCGCCGAACCAACTTACACCCTGTCGCTTAATCTAAAGCGACTCCAACCGCTTCGCAACGTCTACGAGTAGGTGACGATCCCATATCTTTTAATCTTTGGTGCGGTTTTCAATCTTCGCTTCTGCCTGCGATTGGAGATCTAGTGGTAAGGGAAAGCTGGCCCATGGATTTCCTATATAGGATCCTCAACAAATGTTATTGCGCGAAGCCCAACGTCTGGCTGCGATGGGAGAGGATTCTCCCACTTTATCGCTTAGGGCAAAGGGGTGATAAGACCTGCTTACTCATCGTCAACGCATGCTTTCCCCCGTATCCTGTCGAGACCATAGTTCACGGCCAGAAGAGTCTCGAAGGGAAGCCCGGCTTTAGTCCCTCTCACCGTCTGCGTGATCTCGTTTGGCCCTTCGGTGTTCCATTGGTGTTTGGACGTTTCGAAGAGCCTCGGTCTTCGCCACTATCTCCGCTCTCTGCTCCGTTCATCCATTCTCTACCTTCGCCAGGGCTTTTCCGCCTCATCGTCCCTGGACCTACCGCAACAATCTCTTCTTCGCTCTCACTGTCGATTATGTCTAGGATCACGGGCATGCTAAACACCTCGTGTTCGAATTCGCTCTTCGCAGGTTCGATGGTTAAAACGTCAACAGTTTCGTCTTCCAAATCCAACCGGCGTTTGTGAATTTCTTCTATTGGATGAATGTCAAACTCATCCTCTCGCTCAATATATTCAACATTCTCTTCGACTTCTGCGAAGTCAGGCGCGAGAGCTGACCAACGCTGTGGCGTGATGATTGACCACAGATAAATACGACCCGTTTCAAGACCACAAGCAGCAACACAGGGACGATGAGGGTGCCACTGTTGAGTGTTAGTATAGCCCAACCCCTGCCTAGTGAACGTAGATACCTCTACTACGCCAAGTTCTTCCTTTGGGCCCTCTAAGATTTTGACCAGGCTTCCGTGGCTTCTCTCCCAAACGTATATATCATGATTCATGTACGTTGACGCCGTAACATATTCCCCGGTCGAGCTAAAAGCGACATGGTTCCATGAAAGTCTGTTGACCACATCCTGAAACTTGTGTTCAACCTCGATCTTGATGTTGTCGATATCAACTAAGTTGGTTTGCGACAGGTCGGGGATTGAAATGGTGCGGATGACTCGATCACTCGAGTTGGAAACCATGTCACGTCCTGATGGTGTAAGACGAAGATAGATGATAACACCATTGCACAAGCGTGTAGAATGTAGGGTATGACATGACTCTGTTTCTACGATGTTCAGCCATCCTTTGCTGGTTCCGGCGATGATATGGTTGCCCGTGGCAGTGAAGATCGTGACACATGTAGTTTGCTTTGCGTCAGTCGCTGCTTGTTTTTCGCCCGACTCTTCTCCATCGACTCGGGTACGCCGTGGCGCAGAAGGTATCTGACGCTTGACCGGAACTGTTCTCGAAACATCGACTAGTACTGGCTTATCTTCAAACAGTGAGGCTACGAATAAAAGGCTGCCAACTTGTTCAGTCAATGATCTTCTTGTGACCTGTTCCCCACGTACTGATTGTATGGATGGAGCTCAGCAATGTATACAGGCGCTTGAAACCGTACCGTACGTATTCTTGCACCGTCCTTCAGATCCCAAAGCACACATTTCCAATCTTGTGAGGAGCTGAGTAGATATCTTCCATTCTGTGACCAACTGATACATTTCAGCGGCAGTAGCGTAGAAAGGAGGCCATCCCTCAATACCTCAGTGACTGGATTTGGCGGGTATGACCACGTAATTTGCGAGCAACTCCATTTGTCTCGACGTCAAATATCACGATGGTCCCGTCAACCTCTCAGCCCATCAGTATGTCTGCCCCAAAAAGCTGAACTCTGGTACTACCCTGCCAGACGCGAGAAAATCTCCTCTGCGGTTGAACCGAATGCAAGTTGCGTGTCCAGATCCTTCGTGACAATGAGCTTGGAGAAGAGGATGAGATAAAATTAGGAACGACCTACTTAGCTTTCCTGTAAGGGATTCTGGGTAGTCTTGCGCAAGAATAAAGGGATCAATCAAAGAAAGATTCATATTCTTGATGAGCGAGGATTGAGCAGCTGTTTGCGGAATTCTACATTCGAAGACCTCCGTCGAGTTTTCTGTATCAGTGAACAGCGAAATCCTTCAGTGAGACCAGCACAAGTGAATGGCCGGATTGCATGTCGTATTAAAAAGTCGGCGGAAGTGTTGGCTTAGTCATCAAGGCGCGGCTCTTTCAACACGCTAAGGTAAGTTGAGTTTGACTTAGAACTCTGCATGCCTCACAATTTCCAGCTACTTCCCATCATCAACATCAACATCCACCCTGTTTAACTAAAATTGCAGCTGCGACTCTTACCTTTGCGGCTTCACCAACACGTGGTGCGCTACGAAATACAGCACATACGCTGTAATATCTGACTGGAGGTGGGAGTGAGCTGTGTGGAAGAGGCCGCCTTCGCGGCGAGGCCAACGGCCTACCAATATCGCGACACCGTAAACCCAAAGACGTATCATCATTCGATTCTGCTTGCCAGACTCGGAGCGTTGCAGATGGGCCGTTGAGGAGTACCAACTCGCAGTTTAGCTTACAGGATCAGTCAATTTCTCTTGCCACCTTTGGCTTTGTACGAACGAGAACAGAACATGGCGAATCTCAACTTCCAGTACTCGAGCGCGCAACTGCGCTCGATCCAGGAAATTCAATTTGGGCTTCTATCTCCCGAAGAGATTAAAAACATGAGTGTGGCCCATATACAGTACCCTGAGACCATGGACGAATCAGGCCGGCGGCCTCGGGACATGGGATTAGCCGATCCGCGACTCGGCTCTATCGATAGAGCCGTGAAATGCGCAACCTGCGACGAGAATATGTCAGAATGTCCAGGACATTTTGGGCACATCGAGTTAGCAGTACCAGTCTTTCACGTTGGTACGCTGGCTCCCAATGAATACTTTCCGCTTCTTGCTTGCCCGCTGACTTTGATCAGGCTTCATGACGAAGATCAAGAAGTTGCTTGAGACAGTCTGCCATAACTGCGGCAAGATTTTGGTAGACGAAGTTAGTCATCCCGTGCGGGATGACCGATCTTCTATTGAACCTTATGCTAATGTTTCACAATATTAGAGTGACCCACGTTTTCGAGACGCTTTGCGCTTTCGTGACCCTAAGAAACGTTTCGATGCGATCTGGCGACTTTGCAAGCCTAAGAAAAAATGCGAGACTACGGCTGGCCAAGAAGACGATAGTCTAGACAAAACCAAAGAACCAAAGCATGATCATGGTGGATGTGGAAATACTCATCCAGAGGTTCGTCGGGAGGGGCTCAAGCTTATTGGTACATGGAAGGCACAGAAGGGTGAGGAGGAAAACGAAGGGCAACAGCCCGAGAAAAAACCCATCACCCCACAAATGGCACTAAACATTTTTCGTCATATTTCCACAGGGGATATTAAGACAATGGGTCTGAGCAACGATTACGTACGTCCTGAGTGGATGATCATCACCGTGCTTCCAGTGCCACCACCACCCGTTCGACCTAGCATATCAGTAGATGGTGGCAACGGTATGCGTGGCGAGGATGATCTCACGTATAAGCTTGGAGATATCATACGGGCAAACGGCAATGTTCAACGCTGCGAGACAGAAGGCTCTCCGGCGCACATCGTTACTGAATTTGAGCACCTCCTCCAATTCCACGTCGCAACATATATGGACAATGATATCGCTGGTCAGCCACAGGCTTTACAGAAGTCCGGGCGGCCGGTCAAGTCCATCCGCGCTCGTCTGAAAGGAAAGGAAGGTCGTTTACGTGGGAACTTGATGGGAAAGCGTGTTGATTTCTCTGCGCGGACGGTCATCACCGGAGATCCGAACCTGTCCCTCGACGAAGTTGGTGTTCCCAGGAGTATAGCAAGGACCTTGACCTACCCTGAGACAGTTACCCCTTACAATATCGAAAAGCTTCACCAATTGGTTAAGAATGGTCCTAATGATCATCCTGGTGCAAAGTATGTGATTCGCGATTCGGGGGAAAGGATTGATCTAAGACACCACAAGCGCGCAGGAGAAATATCTCTACAGTATGGTTGGAAGGTTGAGCGCCACATTGTCGATGGTGACTACATCATATTCAATCGACAGCCATCGCTACACAAAGAATCAATGATGGGGCATCGCGTTCGAGTAATGCCATATTCCACGTTTCGCCTAAATCTGTCGGTTACATCGCCTTACAACGCGGATTTCGACGGCGATGAAATGAACCTACACGTCCCCCAGAGCGAGGAAACCAGGGCAGAGATAAACCAGCTGTGCATGGTCCCGCTGAACATTGTCTCGCCACAACGTAACGGACCGTTGATGGGTATTGTACAAGACACTCTTGCTGGAATCTACAAGATGTGTAGACGGGATGTTTTCTTGACGAAAGAGCAAGTCATGAATATCCTGCTATGGGTTCCTGACTGGGACGGCGTGATCCCTCAACCTGCTATACTCAAGCCCCGACCAAAGTGGACAGGAAAACAGATCATAAGTCTAGTGGTGCCTCCTGGATTGAACCTCACACGCTTCAGCGCGGAAGGCTTATGCCCAATCAATGATGATGGACTGATGGTGTCTGGAGGCGAGTTGATGTATGGACTCTTTAGTAAGAAGTCAGTTGGTGCCGCTAGTGGGGGCGTTATCCATATCATATTCAACGAAAAGGGCCCGGAAGCTGCCACGAACTTCTTCAATGGAGCACAGACGGTGGTCAACCACTGGCTTCTACATAACGGCTTCAGTATTGGTATTGGGGATACAATTCCAGATCGGAATACCATCCAGCAGATTGAGGATGCCGTCTCCAAGCAGAAGGCGGACGTCGCGGAAATAACGCGGAGCGCAACTGAGAATGAGCTGGAGCCTCTTCCTGGAATGAATGTGCGAGAAACATTCGAAAGCAAGGTCTCCAAGGCACTAAACAAGGCTCGTGACGATGCCGGAACTGTCACAGAGGAGAGCCTTAAAGATTTGAACAACGCCATCCAGATGGCTCGCTCTGGATCCAAAGGCTCGACTATCAACATTTCCCAAATGACCGCTGTTGTTGGCCAGCAATCGGTGGAAGGCAAACGTATACCTTTTGGATTCAAATATAGAACGCTACCACATTTTACAAAGGACGATTACTCGCCTGAATCACGAGGTTTCGTGGAGAACTCTTACCTTCGTGGACTGACACCAACTGAATTTTTTTTCCACGCTATGGCCGGTCGTGAGGGTCTCATCGATACAGCCGTGAAAACTGCTGAGACTGGTTATATTCAACGTCGCCTGGTCAAGGCATTAGAAGATGTTATGGCAAAATATGACGGCACTGTACGGAATTCCCTTGGAGACATTGTTCAGTTTGTCTATGGCGAAGATGGCCTCGACGGTGTACATATCGAGCCCCAGAAACTGGACATCATCACTTGTTCGCACGAGCAATTCGAGCAGAAATTCCGCGTCGATTTGATGGATCCGAGACCAGAAGCAAGCATCTCTCCTGATTATTTGGAGCAAGCAAACGAGATTGCAGGCGACCTTGAGGTGCAATCCTTTTTAGATGAAGAATTTGAGCAGCTCCAAGCTGCCAGGGACTTTCTGCGAAAGAACAAGCAAGACGACAACGAACAGCTGCAGCTTCCGATCAATGTTCTCCGGATCATTGACACTGCGAAGACTACATTCAAAATCAAAAACGGCGCACGAAGCAATCTGCATCCAGCTGAGGTTATACCTCAAGTCAGAGACCTACTGGAGCGGCTTGTGGTAGTCCGCGGTGACGATGAACTCTCCATGGAGGCCCAGCACAACGCCACATTACTCTTCAAGGCCCAGCTTCGTTCACGCCTTGCGTTCAAGCGCTTGGTCAAAGAAAATTCTCTCAACAAGCTAGCATTCCAGCACATTATAGGAGAGATCGAGAGTAGATTCTGTCGGGCTGCCGTAAACCCAGGCGAGATGGTTGGTGTTCTTGCTGCACAATCGATTGGAGAACCAGCCACACAAATGACTTTGAACACTTTCCATTTCGCTGGTGTTTCTTCTAAAAATGTAACCCTCGGGGTGCCACGTCTCAAAGAAATTCTCAATGTGGCAAAAAACATTAAGACTCCTTCGATGACGGTCTACCAAGAAGAGGCCAACACTGGAAAAATGGAGAGCGCAAAGCTACTACGAAGCGCTGTGGAGCACACAACACTACGCTCTGTTACAGAAAGCACCGAGATTTATTACGATCCTGATATCCAGTCAACGGTTATTGAGGCTGATAAAGATATGGTTGATTCATACTTCATATTACCAGAAGCTGACCTGGATGACCAATTTCGCCAATCGAGGTGGCTGCTCCGTATCATTCTTGGGCGTCGTAGTTTACTCGACAAGGGTTTGACCGTGCAAGATGTTGCCGCTAAAATCAAGGAGCAATATGCGAAAGATTTGGCTGTAATATTTAGTGATGATAATGCTGACGAACAAGTGATCCGTATTCGTATGATACAGGACCACGGTAAGGGAGATGAAGACGAGGATCTTGAAGAGGATCTTATGTTGAAGAGGCTGGAGGCCCACATCCTTGATACGCTAACGCTGCGAGGAGTGCCCGGCATTGATAGGGCCTTCCTGAACATGAAAACAAAGCTTCGATTAGCGGATGACGGTGCGTTACTTATGGATGCTGAAGATCCCCTTTGTAAGGAGTGGTTCTTAGATACGAGCGGTTCTTCACTGGGCCAGGTCTTGACCATCCCTGGCGTAGATACGAAGCGCACCTACTCGAATTCTTTCATCGAGGTTTTCGAGGTCTTCGGCATTGAGGCGACTAGATCGGCTCTTATGCGAGAGCTGACACAGGTACTAGCATTCGATGGCTCTTACGTTAACCATCGGCATTTGGCGCTCCTAGTTGACGTGATGACTTCTCGGGGACATTTGATGGCTATCACACGTCACGGCATTAACAGGGCCGATACAGGTGCACTAATGAGGTGTTCCTTTGAAGAGACTGTGGAAATTCTGCTCGAGGCTGCTGCTAGCGGTGAGCTTGACGATTGCAGGGGCGTGTCTGAGAACGTGATGCTGGGTCAGCTTGCTCCTCTGGGAACCGGCGAACTCGAAGTTTTCCTTGATCAGGACATGTTGAATACTGTCATATCCGACAACGCTAGGTTTGGTATCATGCCTAACATTGGTATCAAGGGCAGCATGGTTCCTGACGGAGCAGCCACACCGTATGATAGCAGCTCTCCTCTTGGGGATAGCGGGTACCTTGGTACACCTGATGGAGCATCGTTTTCTCCCATTGCCCAACCCGGCGGCGGAACCCCAGGTGGTTTTACTGAGTACCAACCTCAAGGTTTTAGTGGTAGCTTAAGCCCATACTCTGGTGGCCGAAGCCCAGGTGGCGGTTATTCGCCAAGCAGCCCTTTCCACACTAGTCCTTCATCACCACTATTCTCGCCTACCTCTCCTGCAGGCTACTCGCCAACATCCCCTGGTATGAGTATAAGCAGTCCTGCGTTTGCAGTCTCGCCTCGCTTTTCACCCGCAAGCCCCGCTTTCACACCCACATCTCCTGCATACTCTCCAACCTCGCCGGCAATCGGTCAGGCCGGTATCTCGCCTACGTCACCCTCGTACTCCCCGACCTCTCCAAGCTACTCCCCAACCTCACCGAACAGCTACAGCCCGACTTCACCCAGCTATAGCCCAACATCTCCAAGCTATAGCCCTACGTCACCGGTGTACAGCCCAACCAGCCCGCAGTTTGGGGGTGCGGCAGCAGCAAAGCAGCATTCCCCGACCTCTCCAACTTCGCCTGCGAGCTACAGCCCCACATCACCCATTTACAGTCCTACGAGTCCGGCGGGCAGCTACTCACCAACTTCCCCGAACATTGCGGGTTCTCCAACTTCTCCGGGCTCTGCCCCGTATTCGGCCTCCTCCCCAAAATGGTCGCCTACCTCTCCTACCTCCCCTGTCTACTCCCCTACATCTCCGAAAGGCAAGTAGTTGCAGGTTCGAATTGAATGCTACTGAATCGTAAGCTTCTCGTGCTTAAGTGGCGGTATGGGACTCATCAGCAAACAGATGCAGCGAATCCATCTCTATCCATGCTATCACCTCAGCATCGGTGTACTTTTAACCTTCAGTTTTGTGGTTCGAAAATAATCGGGGTCCGGCATCGGATGCGCTTCGCATTGGTTAAGGGGGGTTTTCTGTGATGTTGTCACATTTGGCATTATCATCTCTTGCATTTTTGAGCTCGTCAAAGAGGAAAAGTTCAACCGCGAGGTCCCACCAAATTGTGTCCGCCGGACTCTCCTTTCCATAGTCATGACTCAGACCGGACTTTTAGATACCTGCGTGAGCGCATTAGCACGGCGTTAGGGTGACCGGTTTCCGCCTAGAGATGGAGCCTGGGGTCAGTACATGTTGTGTCATATCAAATCTGAAATACCGATATTCCAGAAGACTGTGCGTATAGTGATTGTAGTGGTGTATCACGAAATCTTTAGGATTTACATCGTAACCGCTCTTGTTACCTTACTCCACTAATAATCTCGATATACAACATCCCAACCCTCAATGGCGAACTCCAAGTCCGTACCGCGAACCTTAGACCAACCTATCCCCCAAGACCCCCCCAACTGATGTTCCTAGATATGACTACGTGAAGACTTTCGAACAACCCGTAACCCTCCTCTCCAACACCTACCTAGTCGTCCGGCTCGATGGCCGCGGATTCCACAAGTACAAATCCCATTCCCCCCTTCGCAGAACGTATTCATTGATGGCATATACCAGGCTATCTGCCAGATATGGATTTCAGAAACCGAACGACCGTGCAGCACTGGACTTGATGAATGCGGCGGCCGTGGCTGTCATGAAAGAACTGCCGGACATCAAAGTTGCATATGGCATTAGCGACGAATTCAGGTTTTACCTTTGGACTGAATGAAAAACCCAGATGTCGCTGAGAAGGCATATAGTTTTGTATTCGATCGGTCTTGCAACCTGTTCCAAAGACGAGAGAGGTACATCTATCTCCTTTCCACTTCTTCGCCGTGATCTAGATTTCGAGACAAGGCTGAGATGAGCCATGCAGCAAGATCCTTACAACTGTTGTCTCTACATTTACGTCGTATTACGTTCACTTGTGGCTCTCTTACTTTCCTTCCAACCCGCTTTCCACTCCTATGCCATCATTTGATGGAAGGGTAGTGCAGTATCCGAGTCTGGCGAATTTGAGGGATTACATGAGTTGGAGGCAGGTTGACTGTAAGTGGGGGTTTCTGGTTTTTGTGTAAGGCGATGAGGGTAGGGACTTATATATGAGGTAAGGTCACATCAATAACCTGTACAATACTACGTTTTGGGCTTTGGTGGAAAGGGGGAAAATGGATGCTACAAAGGCTGAAACGGAGCTTAAGGTACGTTAGCTTGTGGTCAATTCATTGGCTTGGTTTCTAATTACGTGACAGGGCACACTTGCCGCTGACAAGAACGAGATTCTGTTCTCAAGGTTCAAGATAAATTACAACAATGAGCCGGAGTTGTTCAAGAAGGGGAGTGTGATCCATCGTGATGTATGTTTTCTGTTCCCTCTCCCTGCAAAAGGATATTTTGGACTAAGTCAGTGAAGTGCAGAGCTATGAGCCCCGAGAATGAGCATGTAAGAGCGGCAGAGGACTTGCCTGGCACTGGCTTGGTAGAAATATCGAAAATACAGGCGCAGAAAGGGCGGAGTAGGCAAGCTAAAGCCACCATTAGGGTAGAGCATGTAGATATCATCAAAGATGATTTCTGGGAACAGCGACCATGGCTGTTATCTAGCAAGGTAGATACATCAAATACCGAACCTTGAATGATGGAGTGGGATGACTTACTCCTTAAGTGCAGGGTTAGCAGAATCCGTAACCGCTAATATGATTACCTTACCGTTGGACCGGCGGAGTCGAAGAACGGCCCCTTGGATTTGGTTAATCAAAGCTCAGCCTTTGCCCAACCTGATTCCCAATAGCCGGTACTTGACGATACCTGTGATTTGACTACCAAACTCTCTAGGTGGCTTCCTTCGCTCCCTGGAGCTGGTCTCCACCATAGGCCGACCCCATCTGGTGTATGCTACCCTCGAGAGTGCATTACTTTTTCCAAAAACAGCAAGTCTTATCCAGCCTCAGTAGCTTTGTTCCTTCGCTGTTTCTTTCTAACCGGCACGGTTCCAATCGCCTTGGCAGGACTGACAGCCGGCTCCAAGTGCCCTGCCACCTCCAGGTGTCTGTCCTTCCGCGATTTGCGCCGGCCCTCTTTCAACAGCTTCCTTGCCTCCTTGTCGGCAGTTTTCGCAACGCCTTCCGAATCTGTTGCTCGCTTTTGTTGGTGTTCTTTGCGAACGTCATGGTCGTCGACAGCCTCAGTGGCTGTTATGTCGGGGATGGCCTCCAGCGCCTGCAGTCTGACGACATTAGGGGTTTTCTCCTTTCGGCCCCGCTTCCCCTCCCCTCGCTCTCCTTTACTCAGCTTCCTCTGTCCCCCAACATTCTCCCCGTCATGACTCTCATTCCACTCCGCACTCTCCGGCGTGATCGTCCCATCAAGCCCTTGCCCCTTAACAAAAGCCCCGTATAATCCATTCGCCGCCCACTTCCTCCCCATCCTACCTACCACCTCCAACTGCTTTGCCCCAACCCCGAACACCACCTTCTCCGCCTTCCCAGAAGCATCATCTTTGCTGACATTCAGGTCCTTCAAAGTAGCATCAAAAGCCCTGGCCCACCATTGATCAGCATGCGCATCATGCTGTTTCTTGCCGATGCCAAATGCGTTCGATTTTTTGGAGACAAGAAGGGGCTTCTTTATGCCGTGGCCGGATGGGTGGAGCGAATGACCGACACCGCGCCAGCCCTGGCGAGTTAGATAGGCGGTGGTGTCCATGTAATCAAGGTGTGTTTGGGGAAATGATTGTTATATAGAGCGTTGCAGAGTTCGATTTCCGGACATTCGAGAGGGAATAGATTACACGTGACTCAGCTTGTGTATTATATTACTATCTAAGCGAGCCTAGTTCCTAGAACAGCTCCTAACCAATAATGACTCTATTGGATTCAGATAAAGCAATACGTGCGACTTGCCGTGCTTGCTAATAAGAGACATTGGCCATGGCCAGTGATGTTGAAGCTGTAGCCTTATTTATCCACCTTTTAAGGTACAAGCTGTTCATGCCCTGCATGTGCGATCAGAGCGCACCAGATTTGGATGGTAGATCAGTTTTCATCATCTCCTGTTTCGCTATTTCTCTCAGCTGACTCAACCGTAGCTGGACCAGTCTTTTTCGACTTCCTCCTGATGTTGGGCCAGGAAAGACTGGAACGACTACCCTTCTCATGCTGAGGGGTAGTTGCAGTGCTATCCACGCTTTTGCCTAATTGGCCCTCACCTGAAGGATCCTCATCAATCTCGCCAGGTGCAGAAGGCTCTCCTGATTTCTTCGAAAAGATACCGCCTCTTTCCTTAGCCCACGGAACGTTAAACTTGCTAGAGCTGCTCTTGCGGGTTATTTTCTGCATCAAGGTTTCCTTTGGCCCCAAGGGCGTGACAGTCTCAGACGGAGTCCCGGAAGTAGAGTGGTCAAGAGAATCATGCGAGTCCGCAATTGAGGTAGCTGTTGCAATAGATTGAGCGTCTCTAGAGAGTCGTGGGTTCGGAGGCGAAGACCCTCCAATGATGGAATCGCTAGCCTGGCTCTCAGGTTTTTCATCTTCCTCAACCTTCTTATCTGCCGTCTTCTCGGCTTTAGCAGCTTTCCTCGCATCAGCGCGACCGAAGAGAGTTTTGAAAGTTGGAGCAGCAGGATTGAGTTTCGGCGTGATGGGTGGCTGGGCGGAAGTAGGACGAGTCCCAATTGGTAATTGCTCGGATCCCTGGGGTAAGGAACTCTGGTAGATCTCTGGCTCAAGCGGTGTAGAACCGATCGATAGATTACTAGTGGAACCATGTTGCACCGACGGACGGCGAGACTGAGCTCGAGACCACGGTCCACCAGTGGTTGACCAGTGTGCGCCAAGTGGACTACTACGATTGGGGATATTATCCGCGGCTTGCCATCTGAAATTATGGCTGTCGCCTGAGATACGTCCCAATACCTGGTCATAAGAATATGTCGAGGAGCGTCTTGAAGACGAAGGATTCTCGGCCAACGTTGATGGCTCCACTGCGTCGTATTTCGAGCTGAACATATTGAGCCGGCTTCTTCGACCAGATCCAGTCCGGGTGGTAATGATATCATGATTTTCAGAGTGATCTCCAGCAGGCGCTGTGCTTCGGTTCAGTAGACCTGCCATGGGATTGGCCCAATTTCCATAACTACCTCTCCGACGTCGACTTCCAATTGGATCAAGGCTTTCATCGAGATTGCGAGGAAACGATTGACTTTGACCTTGCTTCAACGTTCCCAGAGAAGGCGACTCTTGTGAGCTAGACTTCCCACGCTGGCGGCTGAAAGTCGTAGAAAATAAGCTCGCAATTCTGCTTGTAGCCAATGGGTTTGTTTCTGCAGCCACAGAGGGATTGAACGATGCGCCCGTAGAAGAGACTGATTGACGGTCACTGTCCATAAGGGAATCTGCATGCGCCTGGTAGTTATGCAAATTATGGACGCTATCATGTGGACTTGAGAATATACTACCAGCTCGACTGCTTGCCGACACAGGCGTGTGAGGGAGATGATACGGACCTTCCGCGTTGAAGGTCCCGTGTTTGGGGTGGATATCTGAACCTGCACTACCAAAGGATTCATGACCAGGATTGAGACGGTGACCCATAAAATCCTCGTCACGAAACAGATTAGAAGGCAGAAGTTCGTTGGCAGTAGGACTCATGGCACCACCGCCGGTAAGAATATCAACTTCTCTTTGCGTCATGCCTGTTTGCTCCGGCGCTGAAGTGACTGCCATTCCATTACTCATGTTGAAGAAAGGTGAGGCTGAAGAGAAGGGAGGGGATATTGTGGAAGAGTTGTTGAACGCCAACGATCCACCAGGATAGCCTCCCCCAGGGAAAGAGACCGTATTCGTTCGTGAACTGGATTGTCGCGTCCTTCGCCCTCTGTTGGATTTCATTGAGGAAGTATAGTCTAAACCCGGAATGGGCGCAAATAGGTTAGGGTCTCTTGCTCGCCTGGCTGTCCACCAAGCCAGGTGCTCTTGAGCACGTTGACTCTCAACCTCCGCCTGTCAAGTTGTAAGCTGTCTATACTGGTGGCTCCTTGATAGAAGGCCGAGCTTACCTGTTGAAGAGTATGCCATAAAGTTGACAAATGAGCTTGGGATGCTTGTGCCTTTGCTTCCCATGTTTCATCCTTCTCCCTTTCTGCCCTCGCATTTTCTTCGTCCTCATCTTCATCAACGCCTGGCATTTCCCTCTCTTTCTCCATCGCTTTGATTTGAATCCCTTTGACGCGAATGTCCTCCTCCAGTAACTTGATTAGAACTTGGTCTTCGGCAATACCTTTTCGTATCTCTGCAACTTCGTTATCCTTAGACGCTATGACCCTAGCTTTTTCTTTCGCCATTTCCTTTGCATCTCTCTGCATTTCAATGATTTCCCTATCCCATCTTGCAATGTCGTCTTTGATTTTCTGTCGCTCAGCCTTCTTCTGATGCAAAATTTTCTCCTTCGCCGCTTTCTTGCTCTGAGCAGTCCTGTTGAGTTTATCGAGGTAATTTCCATGCTTTCGGAGCTCTGAGCTCGCTTCTTCCTTCTCCTTGAGGACCTGCCTCAGGCGATCACGTTCTTTGACTAATTCAACCATCGACCTTCTAGATTCTTGCTCTTCTTTAGATATTGATTTATCGATGTCCTGCTGCTCACGCCTCAAGGAGTCAAGTATCTCGGTAAGTCGGCGGATAGTCTCTTCTGATTCATCTTCGTCACTGCTTCCCGCACGATTCAAGTACCTGGTACCTTGATCGTTACCACTTGTTGCAGGTGAGTTTCGTCGTCCGGATGCTGTTCTTTTGGCTGGGTTTTGACCCAAACTAGGTTCTCTGATTGGGTAGTGAGTGACTGCGTCTGAGGGTGGCTCAAAATGCGATGGGGCGGCGCGGATAGAGGCAGGCTCGCCTTCATCGGCACCGGTGTTCCTAGCCACGTCACTTGTTATGGGAGCTCCGTTTGTTCTTACTGACTCCGTCGGGGCCGTGCGAAGTCGGATGAGCGGTCCCAGCGACGAAAAGTTTGCGGCATTAGTCGCGATGACACGAACGTTGTAGTAATGACCGGGCTTGAGACCAGTAACTTGTAGTGAGGTATCCCCTCGACCAAATTCACCCACTGACCGAGGAGTGGTTAGTAGTGCTAAGAAGAGTGACTTGAGAAAGCTTTGCAAATAGAATACCTTTGATACCATTGACTTGTATGGCATGCTTCAGAGATGCTGAATGGGTTTCCGGCGATTTCCAGTAGAGTAGGACTGATTCAGCTGTGATACCAGCTAGAGATACCTCGGGAACAGGAGGAATATCGAGGCCTAGAAGGTCTACCAGTTCATCCACGGGCTTCTGGTATATCTGCCAGATACGGTACAGAATCCTGTTAAGATAGTGTTATTTCTTGCATGCAGCGATGTGCGCCGTTGCAAATTTCTACTTGCACACCCCAGGAACACTTACCAACCCAGTGAGCAGACAAAAGTAGCGTCCTGAAGCATGGGCATAGCCATGGAAAGTTGTAAGAGTGTTATCTTGGGAAGAAGCCTGGAGAGCCCATGGCTTACCTCCGTATACCACCGGATCGAAGTCATCCGCTACAGATACGGTGCTCTGACATCTCAATACCGAAATAACAGATGTCGAGGAATTGAAAGATACACACACTACCTTTACGTTTACTTTCAATAATACACATAGCGCACTTGAAACGGCATAAGATCTACTACTAGTACGGTTTGCCCTGCTGACAGGGATATACCCTTGTAGTATTAACGGCTTTGAAACGGGCGTCATCCGACATCAATCGACTCAGCACATGCTCCATCGTTCACGAAGTACCTACCTTAATCTTCAACGTAGCTATCAACTCTAACTGCATAGCAACCAAATCTTCCTCCCCTACACTTCCTCTCACGAGAAGGGTATTACGACATATCTACGTGTGGGCTGATAATGGCTCGACTCCTTTGAATGACTCTGTTTCATATGTTCGTACCATGAATATGTTCGCAAGCGGGCAGTATAAAACCCCGAACAGTATCATTGATCCAGAGCGAGCTTCCCTACGCAGTTCAGATATTTGGGACCAAAGGAATCACTGGGCAGATCCTACCAAAGCCACCCATTTCCCAACAAGTTGTGGAGACCCTAGGAAGTGATAGAACGTTGGGCATAGTCCATAGGGTCCTTGTTTCTGTTGTAGGATATGCAGTATGTACGAAGTCTCGGTGGATCGGTGTCGAAAACATGGAACTCAATTAACCCTGCAACCCTAAGTGGTGCCATCGATGTCATTGTCGTTGAACAAGAGGACGGCTCCCTCGCTTGTTCTCCATTCCACGTCCGGTTTGGCAAATTCTCTTTGCTTCGACCGTATGAGAAAAAGGTGGAATTCAAGGTCAACAACGTCAAACAAGATCATGCCATGAAGCTGGGAGAAGGTGGCGAAGCTTTTTTCGTTTTCGCGACGTCCGAAGAGATCCCCGAGAGCTTGCAGACCTCACCGATTATCTCGCCAGCGACAAGTCCCCACGGCCTTACAGTCCAGGATGCTGCCTCACCGCCTACATTACAAGAGCCGGACTTTTTAGACCTGACCACAGACGGAGCCCATGATCGAAAGGGTAGCGTTGCATTGCACGGAAGACCTATGATGTCTGAAGATCGTAGGGCTCAAAGTGATTACGGTATGGGAACGCGAGCACTGTATGACAAAACGTGCTGACAAGAGCAGGTAAATTCACTCCGCTGTCAACATCCCCAAATAGCAATGACAATCAACCGTGGACCGGAAATTGGGCGGGCCCGCAGATATACCCTCAAATCCAGCGTTCTGCTTCGGAGACAGTCCTTCCACCGTCTGCACGAGTGATAATGGGCAACCATGAACCTTCGAGGCAATTGCAGATAGATGGCCTTGGCTCTGAGCCATTTAGTATTGGTGAATTAGCTACGTCTGCACCAACGGATCGCTCAACTAGCCCGCCTCCGCGTCCACTTTCCAGTAACGAAGCCGTCACTCGGGCTATTTCTCTCTCGAAAAAGCTATCAGGTTCCAATATACCAACTCATGTCACTGATAGTGGCGATTTGATGCTGGATATGACCGGATACAAGAGCAGTGAAGACGAAGCGCTTCGTGCCGAAGTCATTGCGCGAAAAATATTGGCGGAGGAGCTCGAAGGCAATTATGATATAGGTGCTCTTATCGGAGCTGACGAGCGTGGTAATCTATGGATCTACAGCAGCGAGGAATCCAAGGAAGCCGCCTCTCGCAAATGTGGAGACCGAGGTCTTGCTATCGCTGGATTGCACAGTGACACAGCATCAGACCTTGGGTATCACATTGATGAAGAACAACTGACTACGAGTCATCGGAGCTCGAACAAGCATCAACGAACGCGATCAGACATTAACCCAACAGGAATAGCCACTCCTCCAAAAACGCCGCCTGGAGCTGTCCCTAGTGGTGGCGATCCGAACCGTAACTATGCCAAGACACTGCGTCTGACCAGCGATCAGTTAAAAGCACTCAGCTTGAAGCCTGGAGCTAATACGATGAGTTTTAGTGTCAACCGAGCTACGTGTCAAGCATACATGTGGTATTGGACATACAACGTTCCCATTGTGATCTCAGATATCGACGGGACTATCACCAAGTAAGTTGACTGCTGCCCAGTCACAGTAGCTGTTGAGCTCATGGTACAATAGGTCCGATGCACTTGGTCATGTACTGAATATGATCGGTCGTGATTGGACACATATTGGTGTAGCGAAATTATATACCGATATAGTCGCGAACGGCTATAACATAATGTACCTCACTAGCCGATCTGTAGGTCAAGCAGATACCACCAGGGCATATTTAAATGGAGTCTCTCAAGAAGGCTTCAGATTACCCAAAGGACCTGTGATCATGAGTCCCGATCGGACGATTGCAGCGTTGCGGCGAGAAATCTATCTTCGCAAACCAGAGGTCTTCAAAATGGCCTGTTTACGAGATATTTTGAGCCTTTTCACCCAAGGACGGAAACCGTTCTATGCCGGTTTTGGTAATCGTTTGACAGACGCTCTGAGCTATAGATCAGTCCATATACCCTCAACACGCATTTTCACAATAAATTCCAACGCGGAGGTATCTCTTGATCTTCTCACCCTCAACAAATACAAGAATAGCTATGTCACCATGCGAGAAGTAGTCGATCACTTTTTCCCTCCTGTTGGCTTGTTGGTGACTGGAGGAGGCGAAGAGTTTACCGACTTCAACTACTGGCGTGATGCTCCACTTGATATTGAAGAGTTTTCCGGCGGTGAGAGCGAAGATGAGAGTAGCAGAAAGAAAATCCAGCACAGTATTAGAAGTGAAGACGAAGGCAGTGAAGGGCTGGAAGATCAAGATGAGTTAGATGAACTAGAAGAGAGCTACATTTCCAGAGATTCTGTAGACGAAGGAGATGACCTAGTGGACTCCATACTCGAAAGTATTGAGGACGGTGAACTCGAGGGAAGTTTGATACTGGACGATAACCCGGCCGAGTCACCTGACCTAGCAATCGATGTTGACCCAATTACACCAACTGAGGCTGGCAATGAAGGCACCAGTAAAGGTGCGGTGAGACTGCATGTTAGAGGTTTCGGTTCACCTGACAAAGTCTTACATAGCGCTGAAGATTTGGATGTTGAGTAAAGTCTCAGCATCATAGCAAAGAAACAGGGATTTATGCACGCATTCTCCTGGGAAGGATGGGTATGCTGGGGTATTGGAGGGTGTTTGTTAAGTGGAGCTCAGGGTTTATTGGGAAGATGGAAGATTGGCTTGTGATATTCCATTCATTCAAGGAGGGTAGTGTTGGACTAGCATCGGATGGCGTTGCTCTGTGCTAGATTAGAAGAACGGAACACCACAAGTTTAGATGGCGTCCATCTGGCATGCACTCTGAGGAATGATCGGAGATGAAATATCGGTATTATTACTTGTACCGTCTCTATGAACGAACCCCAAACTTTTATCCTGTCACAAAGCGCCTAATTGAGACTAGCCCACTTGACAATCCAACCCATCGTGCCCACCACCTTTTACTTCCCGCACCTCGCTCTGAAACCCAGTTCAAATCGACACCATGGCCGAGGTCGATGGCGGACCCTCTGAGGCTCCCCCAACTGATCTTCACCCTCCTACAACCACTGCTAACCCCGCCCCCTCCCTTGCCGACAACGGCCTGTCCAAACGCCCCCGCGATTCCCGCCTTATCCACATGATCCTTGCCAATCTGGGTGTTACCGCCTACCAAGAGCGCGTTCCCCTCCAACTCATGGACTTCGCCTACCGCTACACCTCCTCCACGCTTCAAGACGCCTTGCACTTCACCTCCGAAGGGTATGGCACCTCCGGGCCCACCTCTAACCGAGGCGCTACAAACGATTCGAGCAATGTGACGCTCGCGAGTTTGAGGCTGAGTATCGCGAGTCGGACGCATTACCAATTCAGTCCTGCGCTGCCCAAGGAATTCTATCATGAAATTGCGCAGGAGAGGAACCGGGTTGCGTTGCCGGCGGTGGGCAGGGATTGGGGGTTAAGGTTACCACCAGGGCAGTATTGTCTTACGGGTGTAGGGTGGGGGCTGAAGGAGGAATGGGATAGCGATGGAGAAAGGGAAGGGGAAGGAGGGGATGAAGCTATGGGTGAGCAAGAAGGGGAAGGGGATGGTGGGGAGGATGGGGAGGAAAGGATGGAGGATATCTTTGGGGAGGGAATAGATGGAGAGGGTGAGGATAAGGAAATGGAGGATGATTGACTGGACTGTCACTGGGCTTTCAAAATTGGAGAAGTCGCTCCTGGGATATTAAACGTCGAGCGGTTTAGCGAAGCATGAAACTGGCGTTGACAGGTATGGAAAACACATCAGGGGGTCTTGGGCTGTATTGTCGACTGAAGCTTGAGTGCTTGCAAAACTGGCAACATGAAGGTACAGATCGCCAAACTCCGTTTCTCCGCACCAGAAATCCTCCAGCGCCTTAAAGTATACTCGGACAAAGTATCACGAGGTCTAAAGCGGAGACCCTCGCCCCAGGAACGCAATGCTAGTTGGTTAGGTGGACTTATTTCTCCAACTTTAGGACACTTGTTGCTGATAGCGAGTTTTTTGTTCGCCTCTGGTATGCCCATGCTTATATGAATTCGAGGCCTCATCTTCATTTCTCTTCTTTCTCTTTCCCCTCATGCTCCTCCCCAGGAGGTGGCGGCAATCCCCACCACTCCCTATGAAACTTCTCCTGCTCCTTCTTCTTCCTCTCCTTCTCTTCCCTCTGCTGTATTCTTTCGTCTCTCGTAGCGAACCACTCCTCTCTTGCAGCATCCTGTTCTTCTCGCGACGCATGAGCGATCATACATCCATTCATGGCGAGGCGCTGTGTCCGACACGCCCAGGTTGCTGATATGGTGCGGTTGAGAGCGCAGGACGCGAAATCTAGATCAGTCGAGTTAGTGGAGACGTAGAATTCATGGTACGAGATAGCGAGATACCTCTGATCTCATCGGCACAGTAACCTCGGACTCTCTTATAGTAAAGATCCATGACTTGAGATTCTTGGCTAGAGGAGAGAGGCAGGGGATTGCGGGATGGGAGAGGTAAACGCTCGGGTTTGGGAGAGGCCATCATACTGTTCAGTTCAGCTGAATTCCTAACAGAATGTCAACTACAGAGAGCCAAGTATTCAGTAGACCGCAAGCATTGTTGTTGTTGATGAGGTTTAAAGAGTCGGCGCTACCAACGGTGAAGCTCCCGCCCGGCGCGGCTAACTTCAATATTCCTACCTTAGGTATTCTCTATTCCCTCACGCCTCCTACATATATAACTCGTACGACGCCTCTTGGTTTCTGACTGTACATACATCTCGCTCATCAATGTCTTCGATGCGGAACGCCGTGCAGCGGCGGAATCACAAAGAGCGGGCTCAACCGAAAGAACGAGAGAAGTGGGGTGTGTTAGAGAAACATAAGGTTCGCAAGCAGACTACTTTTCTACAAATCCACAATTCTTAGGTACTCTGCAGGACTACTCATTACGAGCAAAAGACTACAATGAGAAGAAGAAGCGCCTCAAGGTCCTCCGGCAAAAAGCCGCGGAACGAAACCCAGATGAATTCCACTTTGCGATGATGAGAAGTAGGACACATGATAGAGGTCAAAAACTTGCCGATCGTGGCAACCCAGTACTCAGTCAAGATGCGGTCAAATTACTGAAGACTCAGGATGCTGGGTATCTCAAAATCATGGCTCAGAAGACGAGGAGAGCGCGGGAGAGGCTAGAGCACGAATTCATCTTTCGTGATGGAAAGGGTGCGGAGGTGCTCGGAGATAGAAACAGCCCAGGTGATCAGCAGCATACCGTCTTCGCGGAAAGCAGAGACGAACAAAGAAAATTCCATCCTGCGCTCTACTTTGTTACTACGCCGGATGGCCTTGGTCGGCGCTTTAATCGCCCGAGAGTTGGGCGCGATGACCCAGGAGAAAGTAAAGGAAAAGAGCAAGTCATGAGGCCGTTATCCAAAGAGAAGCTAGATGATTGGAAGGCTCGCCGCCTCGCTGAGCGCAAGGCGCTCGCCCTCAAAGAAGCCAGGGCCTTGCGTAAACAGCATAAAAGGGAGCAAGAGGCTCGAAGATCACATTTGAAAGCACTAAAGATGCGGGAAAAAGACCTATTGGCGGTCGAGCAAGAATTCGAGCTCCAACGGGCTAAGATGAGCAATAGTGTGGGGGGGGTGAACAAAGCTGGAGTGGCCTGGAAGGTTAGGGGGAGGAAGAAGTAATCTGAAACGCTTCGTATACTTAGCTGGGCGGTCTGACCGGATACAGATGAGTGTTTTCTATTTGCGGTTTATGCGCTGGAGACTACAGCTTGCTCGGCATCCTCATTCCTCCATCCAACCGAATCACAACCCCGTTTAACATCGAGTTCTCCAACCCCTCCCTAACCATTCTCGCAAATTCTTCGGGCTTCCCTGCTCTAAGTGGGAACTCCATAACTCTTGTCAGACTCCCTTTAACCTTATCCGACATCACAGCAGTCATTCCACTATCAAACAAGCTAGGGGCTATCGTTACCACCCTGATCCCATATTTCGCAAGGTCGCGTGTCAAAGGCAGTGTCTGTGAAGCGATTGCTCCTTTCGATGCCGAATAAGCCACCTGACCTGGCTGACCGTCGAACGTGGCAGAGCTGGAAACCAGGACTATTACCCCCCCTTCCCCGTCTGGCCGGGTTGCCTCAACGGTCGACAAATGTGGCAAAACCTGCCGTACAAGATCAATTGACCCGCGAACGTTGATATTCATTACAAAGTCGAATCCTTTGATGTCAAAAGGTTCGCCGTGCTGGTCAATGATCTTGGCGGGATTGGCTGCGCCCGCTGCGGCAATAACACCACCAATCTCCCTCCCTGTTTGTTTGACCCATGAGAGTGTGCCTTTCACAGGCTTCTGCTATGCTCTCTGTGTTCGAGACGTCGGTGGTGAAGAACTTAGCTTTGTGTTCTCCGAGCTCTTTGACGAGAGCCTCTCCAAGTTCCTCGTTCATGTCGAGTATAGCTACATAGCCGCTAGCTTTGATAATGTCTTGGGCGGTGGCTCGACCCAGCCCTGATGCCCTTTTGACACATGAGAGTAAGCTTGTAGTGGACCGCGCGCGGCAGCATTGCGGAGGAGAAAACCCACCCACCAGATATTATAAACGTCTTGTGTTCAATCTTCATTGTCAGGATGCCTTATTTCCGAGTAATCCCAAGGTTGAGACAGCATGCAACCAGGCGCAAAGTCGGAACACGGCGTACAATAGGTAAGGAGCCGAAGTCGAACAGTAGGGCTGGGCCGAGGTCGTTTATTTATTAGTCGCTACTAGAGCCCTAATCGATAGCTTTTAGTGGTACCAATACGGAGTAGACGCTGGGAGTCGGTCAGACAGAATGATTCTGGACATATAGGGTATGACTTATAAGAAACAAAAATCATAAGCGAAAGGACCAAGCCCAAGCGTATGTACAGTGGGCATCCCATCACCTTAGCTACAATTTCGTTCGGCACACCTGAACGCCTTTGCTCGTCCCCTCGATAACAATCACTCTGTACCGTCTACCACTTTCCAAATTTCCCATGCGAAACCTACGACCCTTCCCTCGCCTTCCAGAACTCCACCCTCTTCTCCTTCGGCTCTGTCCCAATGTAACGTCCCTGTTCATCCTTCGCCCAATACATCAAATACTCCCTTCTCGTCATTTTCACCAGCCTGAACCCCTCCTTCTGCTTCTTCTCCTTACGTCCACTCTTCAATTTCCCGAAAATACTCGACCTACGACTTTCCTTTCCTGTGTGCACTGGACCGTGGTTATTGCTGTCGTCATATTTATTGTCTAGTTCGTCGATTGGAAACAGATCCTTGTAGGGTATGGGGATGTTGAGGACGGATTCGTCGGTGAAACGGACCGGTAGGAACTGTGGGGCGACGTTCTGCCAGTCGCCGCAAACCATGTTCTCTAGAGCAGAGTGTTTGTATTTGGGCATACTAAGTTGCGGTGTTTTAGACTGATATATATGAAAATGAGATGGGGAAGTTGAAGGAGGGATGGGCGTGCATACGGTCTGCCAGTGGCGGTAAAGCGCTGTAAAGCATCCGTGTCTGGAGTGAGGCTTTCGGGTTCAGAGGGGGATATGTAGGATACGGCGGTGTTGGGGACCGTGATGGTTTTCTTAGAGGCCCACATGATGATGCAAAGAGAAGAGTCAAGAAGGATATAGCAAGAAGAAACAGTAATAGGATGTTAAGAAGTACTAGAGCTGGAGTACCTGTCTCTATAATCGTTTAAGCTACCTAGCCTTGTTGAATGTTTTCCAGAGGAGAAATGAGAATGCACACAGGCAGTCGAGGGGACAAACTGCTATATAGGGCGTTTTCTATTTGACCATAAGTACTTGTTGCGTTTCGACGTCTCTCTTCTTCTAGACTGTGACGGCGGCTGATGTTCAAATTTAGAAGTTAATAATAATTGAGGCTATTGTGGCTATGCCGATGTTGACTATTAACAGATTAGGTTTAGCGTATTCTAACCCTATCTCAGACTTCTCAGTTGAGGGCACACGCATCATTTTCCACGTTCTACCTTGCGGCCCCTTGGGAACAAATCTCTGGTTGCTACACGGGTTCCATCGTTAAAACGAGCAATCAGGTCTCTGTTCTGATTATATATAAAATATAAACAATGTAAATCTTGAAACACAGAGAAAATCAGCACAGATGAGCCTACCTGAAGTCGCGATGGACTGTTGACTTCTTCAAATCGAGATTTTTGATCTTGCTATATTCAAAACCTAAGAACCGTTCATCATCTTGTACCCCTGGGTTTGAGATAACAATGTATGATTAGACACCACTGACATTCAAGAGTAATGTTTTAAAGACTTGCAATAACGACATCTGATGGTGTGCAAGCATGAAGACAAAGGGTAATTGAAGATCCCTGTTTCCCACACTCGCTGTTTTCCAAAGTAAAAAATAAGCGGAGCCATCTGAGAATTGCACTCTTTTTCTAGCCAACAAAATAGGTATCTTAGCTCAACACATATATCGGAAGGTAGAGCGGACAATGACTGGCATCTCGTTGGGCTGGATTAGCCACCAGCGTAATGCGAATACTTTTTGCTCCTGGAAAACATGGTCGAACAGCTAGTATTGCGATGCATCTTTGCGTCCAACATTTCCTCGAGTGGTCGCTACATTCCGATGGTACTTAGTAGACCTCAATTGTTAAGAACCTCGATTTAGTTCTAGGTTTATGTTGTTACTTGCATGCAACTGACTTTTAAAGTCTGCACGTTGAATGAAGAGTAAAGAGACTCGATACCTGAGATTTCGTTGCAACAATACCGGGTTGATGTGAGCTCTTTGCACTATTTTAGCCGGTAATCCTTAATGGATATACCAGTTTGCCGATGCGATTTTCTTGTCTTTGGCGCAGATCGTGGACGTCTGGGTAGAGGTAGCCACGTACGCAATATCCAGGTTCTATGGACAGCTGTTGGCAAAAAGAAATACCGTATTGTGTTCGCATTGGCTCTTGCGGTCATCGTTTGAGTTTTTGGCGCTCCTCATAGGTGTTTCTAGGCTGGAGCTGATTGGAAGAGGACCTTCGAACTGTATATAAAGCCACAAAGTAGAGCATGACAGCAACGCGTTAACGGGGAAGACGTGCAAGTAGTTCTTATGAGATATGACCTTGATGGAATATGACCCACTAGCATTTGATTGAAATCGTATTGCTCACTCAATATTGTTAATCATATACACGAAGTTTTGAAGTTCTCTCCATCCTACGCAGTCCAGATCCTCTTAATTGCCTCTGTCATCCCAACGTCGTTCGTCTCGAACTCGTACAGACCAACGGCTACAACAAGAGTTGCCCCTCGCAAGGCCCAAAAAAACAATTTCCTAGTTTTGGGCAAACGTCTATTGGGGATATAATCAATTATGATAGATCTATCCATTGGTTAGATCCCGGTCCATCGTCTGCACTTACTTCGACTTACTGGAACCCGATGTGTGAGTGAATAAGTATAGTGGCGCACAGCACAGCATCGGTGATGGGATTGAGAGTGCCGGCCGCGAAAGGAGCCACAGTCGGAGGTACAAGAGCAACCGACAGCAGCCTAATATATCCAGCTTAGTATGGTTGACAACCTCAAAGGATGTATTTACCGTTCGAAAGTCCAGTGGTAGCTTCCATGCGTAGGCGAGGGTGGAGGAACTGGGACTGGATCATTTGCTGTTTATATCTTGGTCAAAAGAAGAGCACCATTGGACTACTAAGACTTTAAAAGTACCGGTTCCCTCAACAACCTCTGAAGAGTTGCATTAGCTCACAGTCAAAGCTACGGGGCTGCTATATTGTACTAACGGGGCTCTGCGGGAAGAATTGCCTTTTTGCCGCTGGCGTGGAAGGCCGCAATCCTCGCGGTAGTAGGGCACAAATTTCGAAGAAGCGAATCGGGTGCCGGTGTAGCTCGAGAGAAGACAGAATGGTTGCGGGGAATCAAGGTTGCGGTCTTGGCCGATACTGGAGTCCGTGAGACCTGGGTAAAGGTTCTGCGCGCTACAACTGCAAAGCACGTCTGCCGCGCAAGGACAGGCTTCAAGACTGACGCCATGATGGTCCTTGAGAGTTGGGCAATGGTAAATGTAGTGCTCATCCGAGAAGATGATGAACTGACGTTCCTCGGCTGTTTAGTTCGCTGACATAAGCGAGCTGTAATTGGGTAGAATGACCGCATAGAAATCGCAAAACCACTGTTTCCTTAATCCCGATTCCCAGGCTTGAAAAAGCTCCATTGGATCAACCATCTTCGCCTTCTGAAGTCAGTGCCATGGCCTCGCGGCGACTAGCACTCAATCTTAACCAGGCATTGCGAAGCCGGGCAGCGCTTCGGTCGATACAGCCAGTACGGAGAGGTTTAGCAACGCCAGTCACTAACAACTATGGAGTGAACACGGAGAGTACTACACTGACAAATGGACTAACGGTAGGCTTGGGAATATGTCGAGTATTCGAGTAGAGCTCACATTGGGCACAGATAGCGACCGAGCACTCTCCATGGGCACAAACTTCAACCGTTGGTGTGTGGATCGACGCGGGTTCAAGAGCGGAAACGGATAAGACGAACGGCACTGCTCATTTTTTGGAGCATCTGGCTTTCAAAGTACCTCAGGCTTTCCAGAAAGATAATGAGACGGGCTGAAAAATATTGCAGGGCACTAAGGATCGAACGCAACAGCAACTCGAGCTCGAAATAGAAAACATGGGAGGTCATCTCAATGCCTACACCTCGGTAGATATAATTTGCACAGCTCATTTGTCTTTCTCTAACCTTTGCAGCGCGAAAACACTGTATATTACGCAAAATCCTTCAATTCCGACGTCCCTGCAACCGTTAACATACTCTCTGATATCCTCCAAAATTCTAAGCTCGAACCGCAAGCCATTGAACGAGAGCGAGATGTTATTCTACGGGAACAGGAAGAGGTTGATAAGCAGTTAGAAGAGGTAGTCTTTGATCACTTGCATGCAACCGCTTTTCAGGGTCAACCTCTTGGCCGTACCATCCTGGGCCCAAAGGAGAACATCGCCAGTATCCAACGCAGTGATCTAGTGGGCTACATCAAGCAGAATTATACCGCAGACCGCATGGTTTTGGTCGGTGCTGGCGGTGTCCCGCATCAACAGCTTGTGGACCTTGCAGAAAAATACTTCTCAAATCTTCCCACAGAGCCGCCCACTTCCCAATCGTCTGCAATTGCCGCACAACAGAAAATGAAGCCTGATTTCGTTGGGTCCGAGGTGAGAATTAGAGACGACACTATTCCTACAGCAAATATTGCTATTGCAGTGGAAGGTGTTAGCTGGAAAGACGATGATTACTTCACTGCACTTGTTACACAGGCAATAGTCGGCAACTGGGATCGGGCAATGGGTAACTCACCTTACTTGGGGAGCAAGCTCAGCACCTTCATCCACGAGAACAAGCTTGCCAACAGTTTCATGAGTTTCTCTACAAGTTACAGCGATACTGGGTAAGTTGCAAGCAATTGATGCTTATACTTGAACAGATTGGAAGAGGCGGCTAACCGGCCTTAGTTTATGGGGTATATATCTTGTTACAGAAAACAAGACACAGATTGATGACTTGGTCCACTTCACACTCAGAGAATGGAGCAGGCTTTCCTACAACGTTACCGAGGCAGAAACTGAACGTGCAAAGGCTCAGCTCAAAGCATCGATATTGCTGTCTCTTGATGGTACCAGTGGTAAACCCGATACCTGTCAGTACGTATACGTGATCTGCATGCTAATTCTATCCTCTCAGCTGTTGCCGAAGACATAGGCCGCCAAATCGTGACCACCGGCCGCCGCATGAATCCGGCAGAAGTGGAAAAGGTCGTCGGACAAATCTCTGAGAAGGATGTCATGGACTTTGCAAGAAGGAAACTCTGGGATCAAGATGTAGCTATCAGTGCAGTAGGCTCGATTGAAGGTTAGTACACCACCCCAAACAGATCGTTCCTCATACCATTATAACTTAAGGCGCCGCTAACGCGAAAATCAGGTCTCTTAGATTATCAGCGGGTGCGCAACGACATGTCACGGAATGCATGAGAAGAGGCGTCTGTAATAGTTCTTGCTCGAAAACTGGTCTATGTATATTTAGCTGTGGGAAGAAAGGGGGCTGAATAGAAGGGTTCCAATTCGATTACAAGCTTGGCCGCGCTCTGGAACACGCTCGTAACCTTCCCGTCATCTGCTTGAGCCAGGTCTCTTTTTCGAATATTTGCTGCCATGTATGTGTTCAAGCGCTTTCACCTTCGTCCAATAACAACGATATTGTGGAAACAGCTAAGCGAGGCCAGAAGCGGAAGCAGCCGTGTACGGCGGTTCATTATTACTGACCAAACGTACAGTAGATTCGAATTTGGCAAATCGAAAATCATAAGAATCCGATTGTCAACAGTAGAGAAAGAGAACCATTCGTCGTCTAAAATTCTTACTTGCAGCTATATGTTCACTTCCAAGGGTTTTACAAGATACATGTGCAGCCGATCGATTTATCAGCTGATATTCATGGAAAATGCGAAATGCGATCCTTGGTTTTCGCTTCTTGACTATTCGGAAGGCGAGATTCGCTTTTGAGTCTTATGTTTTGTTCCTGAATTTAATAGAATACTCTGATACAAGAACGGTATCTGGAATGTTCATTCTTCGAAAATTCATTTGTCGACAGTCGCTAAGCTCATTCTTAAACCATCGTAGGAAAAAACCATGCGGCTTCAACGTCGTTTCTACTCTACTGTGGTGTTGAAAAATGCGAATAAGACTACAAAATATGTCGCACTGCATCTTCATTGAATGATGTGCAACTGTATCAATAATAAGGAAAGGGATCTCTTCTTGTTGTCGGGATTGCTGTACTCAAGCTTTCAGCACAGCACATCCTATAAGATGTCACGAGCTTATCGAGCATAATTTCATGTCTTCATGTCGTGATTGATCGGTCGTTGATTTATCACAATGTGAAAGAATGAAAACACCATCAGATCACTGCACATAACAAAAATGATGAGTTCATTCAATGCCCTCTGCATTCATCGAATTACACATGTTAGAACCATTCATAAGCGAACTCATCAGCAAGCATCCGCCCTGCTACGAGTAGAGCAAAGCCTCGCAAATAGGAATATTACAGACTACAAACTATCAGAAACGCCGCAAGATAGCAGGATGGATCGATGACAGTAGCGAAGGATGATACGCGCACATATGTTTTCGTCCTGAACCAATAGCACCGTATTGTGTTGACGAAAGCGTCTGATTACCCACCGGCTCTTTGCTACCAAGTTAGATCCCTCGCATTCATGGGCATGAACATCCGCGGTATTTCTGACAATTAGAGTGGCTGTCAGCCAATTGAATGCGCATGTTTTAATTGTTCGAAATACAGTAGCCATCGCTCCGCTCCCACGTATCACTGACTTATGCTTAAGAGCGGGACAAGCAGGCAAGTACAGTAGGGTGGCCTGCTATTTCCACCAAACACTGCTTGCTTATTGTAATGCCATGTCATTCAAACACTGTCATAATAAGATGATGGCCATGACGTTATATACCCCCCGTAGCAACCCATCTCTCTGGCGTCGACGTAACAAACTCCTAGGTGTTAACTTGCAAACTCGGTTCACAGCGTGTCCAATTCGCCTTGGCTCTGATCTTGTCAATGATTTGCTTGGGCAAGGGCAGAACTAGAGAGTAAATGTGAGCTTGGCAGATGAGAACCTTTCTTTGCTCTGGTCTGATTAAGGGGCTATGGAAAACCCACTTTCAACACGAACAAATTGCAAATATATATTCTTTCGTCACGATGATGCCAGCATGAAATGGGATGAACGCTGGACAGCAAGTCTTACCGTTTGTCGATATCCCAACTAAAAGAGCCAGGCGGTCCTTCAAGACCGGTGGATATTCATATGTCCTGTCCGGTTTCCATATTATTCTCACCATATTATTGCTTAACAGAATGGGCCTAGGTATTCCTGTAGAGACAACTTCGATGTATATTGACCCATTCCTCATAGTCTCCCACCATATCTACTTCTTGTGCATGTTCTGAGACTGAGACCGAACCCTTGATTGTTTTCTTGTTAGAAGCCAAGGGATCTAGTTGTTCGGTTGAATACACGAGAGCAGGGTAGAAAAGCTGTTCATTATAAAGACGGGCCGCAGTAGAACTAAGTAGAAGTATCGACCGATTATACTTCTTCGTACGGGACAGAAAGTCAGACTCCCTACCAAGAGCCAATGATCCATGTCACATCATTCTTTTTCCTTGTCAAATTATCCCACATGCTCTGAATCTGAAACTGATTCGCTGGTTTGCCGTTTGAGAAGTCGAACGACTGAGGCTCTATGGAGAAACATGGATGGGGAAAAAGTAATGAAAATATAATATTCGATCGACATCAACTCTCAAGCACAAATAGAGTGATAGGTTTGTAATATATTGACCTATTCGCAACGTTTCATTTGTTCAATTCTACTTGTCGCACATGTCTTGAACTGGAACAAAGCTGCTGGTTGTATTTCTATCGGAAGTTGAGAGGTCCGATTAATGAGATAGACGTGCGGGTGAGGGATAAGATTACTGATGTACAAGGAGACACGATTGATTGAAGGGGTAGTAGACTTGTCGACCCATATTGTTTCTCATCATGAAGCAGGATACCACGCCACCTGTCAAGAGCAAGTGGAATATCTAAACTTATCGACGCGTTCTCTAATGCCCTTCCTACATATCTACATGCCGCACATGCGCTGTTAATGTGGCTTAGCTTTGAGAGGACCGAGTGTTCTAGACGGTGATACTTCATTGATCTGACAGTACATCGAAGCTTCTAACTGAGTATCTGCCTCGAATTGCTGAGCATCTGCCTCGAATTGCTGAGCATAACGCAATAGGGTTTGACTCATCACTCATACGATAGTGTGCATCAACTCGGAATAATTGAAAAGCAGGTCTGCCGACAGGATTTTATAGTTTGCTGTGCTAAAGAGGCGTTCAGAGTCGAGTGGTTTTAGCTAGGTCATATCACTGCCGCTGCTACCGCCACTGCTTTCTATAGAAAGTACAAAACTAGACATAGTTTGATAGAAGTATGGGTACTGGACCATCGACTTGAGCACTGATAACGAGTGAATGATGGAGGTAAAATTTGATGAGAGGGTGCTACAGATACCGGATGTTGTACAATAGTGTGGTAGCGTAATTTTATCGTTGCATTGCGGCTTGTTCTATTATCTCATAGACTCTTTCTCCCTATGAATCTAATACTGTCTACGCATACTCAGTGATAGGGATCATACTTCCGCATCGTTGGAGAACTGTATACGTATTTACGCGGCTTCATTTCTTTGCTGCGTCCATCTGCTCGAGTCTGATACTAACGGCGCGGCGATGAGCCTCCAATTGTTCTACCTTTGCCAGTTGCATTACAGCACCGCTGACGTTCCTCAAACCTTGTTTGGTGAGGTGGGAGCTGGTGATATGTTTCGTGAATGAGGAGAGATTTACACCAGAGTACTGCTTCGCGTATCCACAGGTTGCTGCAGGGTTTCTACTTAGTATACGCATAAAGAAATGAAAAGGAAGGACTTACGTAGAGAGTGGTTAACACCAGCAGAGTAGTCTCCTACACTCTCCGGAGTCCACGGCCCAACAAAAATACTCCCAGCATTCTCCACCAAGGCTACCACGGCTTCCGCGTTCTCCACCTGTAGAATTAGATGCTCTGGCGCCCACTGGTTGCTCCAGAGCATTGCCTCTTTGATACCTTCAACTACCAGCGTAACCGAGTGCTCAATGGCTCCTCTCACAATGTCCATTCTCGGTAGAGCTTTAGCTTGGGTATGCAACTCATCCTCAATGGCTGCTAGCTGCTGCTCGTCGAGACTCACAGCGATCATGACGACCTGGGAGTCAACACCATGCTCGGCTTGACTTAGTAGGTCCGAAGCTACGAAAGCTGGATTAGCGGTCTTGTCTGCTATAACTAGCACCTCACTAGGTCCAGCGGGCATGTCAATGCTGACGCATGCCGTAGTGTCATTGGATACAAGCAATTTCCCCGCTGTGACGAATTGGTTTCCTGGACCAAGGATTTTGTCTACCTTGGTAACGCTCTCTGTACCATATGCCATAGCAGCAACGGCTTGGGCCCCACCTGCGAGGACTATGCTTTCTGCACCAACTTTGTGTGCTATATAGACAATCTCTGGGGTTATTGAGCCGTCACTTCGCGGAGGTGAAGCCATGACGATTTTCTTACAGCCTGCTACCATTGCAGGGACACCGAGCATCATGGCTGTTGATGGCAGAACAGCGGTCCCGCCCGGTACATAGAGTCCGACTCTTTCAATAGGGCGAGAGAAGCGAGAGCAAACGACACCTGGCATGGTCTCCTTCTGTAATGGCTTTGCTTCGATCTGTGCCGCATGGAAGGACTCAATGTTCTTGAAGCTGACGTCAATCGCTTCGATGGTCTCTGGGGGTAACTGCATAAGGCTCTGAGGGAACGGCGCTCGTAGAACAGGCGTGTCCAAAGAAGTAGCTTTCTCGAATTTGTGGGTGTATTTCAAAAGGGCAGCGTCACCACCGTCTCGGACATCCTTGATTATTGGGCCAACGATATTCAGGATATCGTCAGTGGATCTTTGAGAAGGACGTTGAAGGACTTCTTTCAAGATTGCAGGATCGGTAGTGGATGTTTTGAACCTTCTCATCTGTATTTTGCCGTTCCTGGTTCCAGCATCGTCTTCCTTGCTTTTAGGTACCGACGCCGCTTCATTGACTGTCTCCGTCTTCTGAGCTTCAGTTTCGTCTCCTGACTTTGATTGAGTGGAGCTAGGCTGAGTGTGGTTTCCCTGAGTGCCATTTGGGTTCCCAGAAGAGCCATTACTGGAATCAGTTAAGCTAACCTTCTCAGCCCAGTATGGTTTGGCGTCGCCTTTTCTCCTCGTCGCCTTGGAGTGCTTCAAGTCAAGATTATTTTCGACGTCTTCTAGGCTTACTCCCTCGGCCAAGCACTTGGTCAATGCGAAGTAGAAAAGATCTGCAGCCTCTGCAGCAATTTCATCTCTAGTCGTTGCTTCACATAATTCGCTCGCCTCCTCCATGATTTTTGCTTGAAGTAACTTCGGGTTGCACAATAGTTTCGCAGTGTAAGAGCCATTAGGAGCTGACAGTTTCCGCGTCTGCAACGTTCTCTCTAGGCGTGCTAGGCCGGTATATGGACCAAAGCAAGTCGAACTTTTCAGATGACAAAATCCTGCACTCTCGTCAGTATAGCAATTTCTATTTGTCCGCCTTTCCTTATGGATAATGGGAATTACCGTCGCCCTTTTGCCTCACCGTGAACTGCAGGGCGTCTGCATCACAGTCCCACCCAATGCTAATTAGATCTTGAGTATCACCACTCTCTGCGCCCTTGACCCATAACCCGTTTCTCGAACGACTATGGTAAACCCCACGTCCGGACTGCAAAGCTACCTCCACACTTTTCTCGTTACTGTAGACCAGTCCCAAGCAAACACCATGCTCATTAGTAACCACAGTGGGATATAGTCCGTCAGGTCGGTCGCTGTGAATAGCAGAGGTAATCAAGAGTTGTGCCGGCAGAAGGTGTGGATACTTTTGAGAATCGGTTGTGAGAGCTTCCGCAGGCACAATGGGTACATGGCCGTCTTTGACGGCTTTGATATAGTTGTCCAGGGTATTGTAGGCTAGGGTTACATATCGAGAAGGGTAACCCCCAGGGAGTTTAGCATACTCATGCATCATGTCGAGAAGCTGCCAATCATGCACATCATGAATTTGAATGCCCACAGGTTCATCTTTGACTGCAGTTTGAATGTCATTCTGTATCCCCTTCACTGTTTTTGCCGGGTCGCCAAGGCAAGCTGAATGATCAAAGGACACAATGAGACGTCCCAAAATCTCCTTTTCAAGCAACCCGTCTTCGACAATTGCATTCAATTGCCACAGCTGCACAACGACCTTAGCGGCTCCACTGTCGAGTAAAGAAACAATGTCTGGTAGACTCTCTAGGGCGGTAACGTCGCAGTATGTAGTGAAATCGTTAAAATGCTTCTGTAAGAAAGACGTCGCTGCATCATAGTTTTGTGGGGTAACGGTAGTATGTACTCGATTCAAGTATGCTATAGTCTTCAAATCCAGACCCTGTGTTGATTGTAGAGTATCAAGGTCCACTGAGACTAGGAAATGCTCTGCCATATCAGGCAAAAATTCACTCAGCAGGACGGGGATTCACCAGCGTTTCTTCCACGAGTATTTAGGCATCAACTTGATTGGTGAAACCATCAACTCACATCAACTCGCCGAAACGTCTAGGTATCAAACATTCATTGTTCGAGGCCAATAAATCTATTGATGTTCTGATTTTTCAAAACTAACCGTCATCTGAATATGATGACAGGGATTCGCAAAATAGCCGAGCAGGCGGAAGGAAACATCCAGGTGTTCCTAATCTCACTTTCTTTCGCTTTCTCTCCACTACAACGCCAATATGGGCGAATCAAACTCTGATCACCAAGGTAACGTGCAACTATCTATCTCACTCCGAGATACTCTAGTGGACAATCAACTTTATCGATTGCTCAAGAGAGGATAATCACTGATTCTGGTTCGATTGCAAAGCAGGTGCAACAAGATCAATGGCAGAACATGGCCAGTCTCCTGGATCTGGCTACGAAACGCCCTACGGCCCAGAGAAGCATCGCTTGACCGAGGAAGAAAAGAAGGCTAATCACGTCCGATCGGAGAAGAAGCGCAGATTCAACGTGCGGAGTGGAATGATCGAGCTCTCACAAATGATTCCAGACGCCAAAAATGACTACAAGAGCGAAATCAAAATGCTTGGCGCGTACGCCAAGTACGTTGCGCAACTGACCGAGGAAAGGGAGATGCTGGTCCAGAAACTGGAAGCCAAGGGCATCACCGTGGAGGAACATCTAAAGAAGACCTGAGAGACAGGACAATCCTGCCTCCCTCTACTTCATCTACCAAGAAGCTCCAGTTACCGACCATGGCATGACCGGCCTGTAGAAGTCAAGAACCATTGTACGCCGGAAAATTCGCGTGGCCTTGCTTCTCGAATGACAATGTTTGGTACAAATAGTGCTCATTATGCCTAAGGTACGCTGAGTCTGCAACGGCCAGCACTCGGCAGATACATGGAACTGACCTATCGCAGATAGCCTTACGGTTCCCTACTAAGCTGGTTATGTGCGTGTACAACAACGTGAGCTTTGGGAATACCTTCTTTATACTGGTCGGCTTGGATACGTCTAGGCGCTAGCCACGACACTGAGATGGCGATAAGTTCATGGTAGCTGGGCCTGATCGACAATTTTAAAGGGATCCAGTTGCTTCTATCTAGTTGCAGACCGCAGTAAGAGCGCAGAGATTTTCGGAAATGCAGAGCTGGACTGTTTTCAATGGCGCGATTCAGAATTCACATTTATTAGGGCTGAATTCAAGATGCGCTCGAAGCTTTCTTCTCCCGAATCTATAGCAACTCGATTACCAGTTTGTTGGATTTGCATGTGTGCGCCTGGATGGGATCGCCAATAGCTACCATATTTTCGAGTCTGGGCTCCAATGTTCACATGGGCCAGCATAGACTAACAATCGATGAGATTCCCGAGTCACCTTTCATGGTAGCCATTTTCCATTCGGATAGCTCTGTGATTCATAGTAGAATCCCACTATTCTGAAAGCATTTATATTAGGAAGAAAGATACCTACCCAAGGCTTTTCGTACACTGATGGCCTCGCCAATACGGATGCACAGGACACCAAAGAATGCACACTGTCGAATAAGGCAAGCAGACCTCCTAGTCTAGTCCAGAAATTTAACACCAACCCCGTCAATGCAAACACAAGACAGAACGGGATGGTATCAGGCATTCATCACGCAGCCCGCTTGACTACCACTTGGCTCCCAATCACCGTCAACTCGAAAAGACTAAAAAGCCCTAGTCCTCGTCAATATCCCGATGCCTTGCCAACGCCAACCTCTTGAATTCTGCTGGGTTCGAATCCCACAGCTCCGCTGCCTGTCCATTTAGTGGACTCGCACTTTACCAATTTAGGTCAGTTGCCATCGCAGGACGTTAAAAGAGAACGTACTTGTTCGGCTCCCCCAGCAAACTCTGCAAACTCAACAGCACGCTCTGCACATTGTATACCGCACTCCATTTGTCCTTCAGAATATCTAGACAGATTCTTCCCGAGAAGTCAACGTTTGGATGATAGATCGGTGTCTTGAACAGCACGGTCGGAGCAGAGTAGGGGTAAGTCGTCGGAAACGAGAAGGAGAGTTTGAAGAATAGACCAGCGTAAGGGGTCTCTGCAGGACCGGAGATGGTAGCGGTCCAGGCCAGCAAGTTATTAGGGTTGTCAGGGAAGGCGGAGATACCAGGGGTAGTGGAGAGCATGAGCTGCATGAGCTCGGTTTGCAAGCTGTCAGAAGGTGTTAGTGGGCGATACTGCGAGAGAAGGGGATCACCAGGGGACACTCTACCGCTTGGTGACGCTTTGAGTGTCTTGTCGACGGGAAGTTGAGGAGAGTTTGGCAGTTTCGTGCATGGTTGGGACGTCTGGGGCGGAGTTCTGGGTGTCTTCCATATTGTACTCCATACTTGATCGGGAGAAGAAGTTGAAGATTGGGGGTGTTGGGGGGTATGAATACGAGGATTTATGGTAATCCTTTTGAAGCGATTCTCTAATGGTATTAATGCGGTGTGAGTAGAATCCTCAGGTGTGTTCCAGCAGATCTGGGAGTTGAAGGTTTTGCAGTGAAGTAGGTGTAAAGTACTCATATGGGTTCCTTCATATCCTCTTTGTTTACACGGCGCCGCGGCAACGCCAGGGTTAGCCGCTTGAGGACTAGCCCACATATAATCATGATCCCGGTCCATCGACACACTGGATGTTTTTGCACGCAACTCTGAAACCAGGGCGTGTTGAGCACGCGATCAGTAGGCATCCGACGTGTAGAACGATTGTGATAGGGCTTTTGGAGCACAGGAGATGGCTTGGGGACAAACACTCGACGCGAACGATGAAGGTTAGGAAACAAAACAAGTTATGATAGCACATTCGCAACTTGCGCCGCTGCCCAGCGAGCTCCCTTTTCGGATTGTCTCGAAAACGATTGGCCAAGGAGCTTACGCATGGTCAGATGTGAACCTTGATTGCTAATATGGAGCACTGACTTTGAGACGCAGCATAAAGAAAGCAGCACCACTCAACGCCCCCAAACCTATCTTCGCCGTTAAATTCATCCACAAGGAATTTGCTGTTCGCCATGGCCATCTCACGCCCAAACAACTCCAGCTAGAAATCACCCTTCATCACCGTCTTGAACATCACGCCAACATTATACAGTTCTTTAGCACAGGTGAAGATCTGACATGGAGATGGATAGCCATGGAGCTCGCCGAGGGGGGAGATCTCTTTGACAAAATCGAATCGGATGTTGGAATCGGCCAAGACGTTGCGCATTTTTATTTTACGCAGCTAGTCAGCGCTGTGAGCTATATGCACTTTAAAGGCGTTGGGCATCGGGATATCAAGCCCGAGAATATCCTACTATCTGCCGAGGGGAACCTGAAGATAGCAGATTTCGGTCTGGCAACACTTTTCGAATACAATGGGGTCAAAAAGCTGTGTAAAACGAGTTGTGGAAGCCCACCGTACACGGCACCGGAAGTGGTGACTTGTGATACTCGAGTGGCTCAGAAGCAGGGTGGAGGCTACTACGGTGATTTCGTCGATATCTGGTCCTGTGGTGTGGTTCTCTTCGTTCTGCTGGTAGGCAATACACCTTGGGATGAGCCTTTGGATCGAAGCTATGAGTTCAATGAGTATGTAAAGACAAACGGCCGACCAGACGATGAGCTATGGCACAACTTGCCTACGGAGACCTTATCCCTACTCCGGGGCATGATGCGGGTCAACCCTCAAGAACGCTTCTCTCTCGCAGATGTTCGCCGCCATCCATGGTTTACGAGGAAAAATCAATATCTTAGTCCGGAAGGCAAGCTCGAGAACCCCATTGCATTAGCAACGCAAATGTTCGAAAGCATGAAAATAGACTTCTCCCAAGATCCGATGGCCTCACAGCGTAGCCATCGCTCGGCCGATCTCATGGACATTGACAGCCAAGATTGGAAAGCGAATGTTGCATCCACGCAGCCAGAAACACCCTCAAATGACATTGAATTCGACTGGGAAAGACCTCCCGGCGTAGTCACCAATGTCGGCGTCTCTGCAAGCCAACCAGTAGCTCCGTCGCTCTTGCGTAGCGGCAGCTGGGATGAGCGATTAGCAGAGGAGCCGTCCATGTCTCAATTTTCTGTCACTCCATCAGTACCCCTTAGCAGGACACAGTTTGCTCGCCAATTCCGAGATATCGTTCCCTCCCACTCCCTCACACGGTTCTTCTCCCACTGGCCTCTCGCAACCCTTTACGAGGCCATTTCCGAAGCATTGCATCGCCTTGGCATACCCGCTCCCGCATTGCCACGGTCCGAAATCGAAGCCACTGATGGGGTGACATGGATCAAGCTTCGAACTTCGGACACTAGGAATTGTCCTCTGAATGGTGATATCGTGGTTGAACGACTGCCCGGATTCGATGACAATATGTTTGAAGTCAACTTTGTCAAAGCGAAAGGGGATCCCGTGGAGTGGAGACGCCTGTTTAAGAAGGTTGTGGTGCTGTGTAAGGATGCTGTGTTCAAGCCAGAGGGCTAAGACTGTAAGACCAACCACAAATTTAATCACACCACTTGCCTCAGGAATGAGTGTAAACGCAAGGGCTCGAAGATTGGCTCTGCGAGCATTCACTGCAACAGTGCGCATGTCCTTCGAAGCAGCTGAGCCAGTGCTGCTCACGATCTCGTCCGGTGTAGTGCTTGCGCACAAACAACGCTGATGGCGGCCTTAGAACTTTAGCTATAATAGCTGGAGAGGCGCGTTGAAGTTGTTTGTTGATGTTGGAAGAAGTCGAGGGGAAGGGTATCAAAAGGCGTGTGCAACTGGGCTAGAAGCATAGCATTGTAGACTTTTAGTAATTTGGATTCCAGTAAGAAATACCCAATGGATTATGTCCTCGGTGCTTGATTGGCACTGACACACACGATCATAAATCACTGCCCACTCCTACGATCATATACGCACTTGCACTGCATTAGACTGCTCTCAAATGACTTTGATTTCCGAAGCCATCTCCCGTCACTTGAAGAACAATATCCACATCCACGTAGCCAACATGCTAAAACCCGCCCCCTGTCACTTTTGCCATCGTAAAAAATCAGATCCCATGCTATGCTACAAACTCCGTAGAATTCCCCCGTAACACATCAAGCATCCTCCACCACGACCGTTGTCAAGCCTTTTGGGTTGGCGACATTGACCGCCTGCACGTAGCTGTAGAGCTTCTCTTTGGCGCCTTCCTCGTCGTTGCGCTTTCGGGAGACGCGGACGCGGAGTTTGCGGGGGACACCTTTGATGCCTTGGTCCCAGACTTTCTTGTTGAGCTGTGGGTCGAGACGGACGTCTTTGGTGTTCTGATGGGGCGGTGGGTGGTTAGTCGGGTGAGATTGTGGGGGAGAGGGTGGAGATTTGATTGGTGAAAATTGAGGTGAAGTGAGGTGAGGTGGGGTGTTGAGGTGTTAGGGCGGTGATCGCGACATCGACGAGCTCGTATGCTCATGAAAGAATGACAGAGCGAAGCACTCACCATGGCTTTCGTAGCAAACTCCCTGATCGCCTTGATTGCCGTCGGCGCCTGCTTCTTGAAGGCCGTCCCGTGGATCTGCCTCGAGAAAATAAATCAGTCTTCCGCTCCATACCTTCACCCACAGAAACAGGGCAAAGGTCATAGCATGAACTTCATAAAACTAATTCGTAATGCTCGAGGTATAAGGGTACCGTACGCGCTTGTGGAGGTTGATCGTGTACTCGCGCGAGACCACGTCGGAAATGGCAGAGCGAGTGGTGGTTTTTTTTGGGTTCTTGCCCGGGGTGGTCTTGGGGGTGGTCTTTGGAGTGGGCATCTTTGCTGATGCCGTAGCTTGGTCTACGAGGTGGTTTGTTAGCACAGCACATGAGCAGTGGAAGAGGAGGGGAATGACATACGTTGTCGTTGTTGTTGGTGATGGGAAGTTTCACGTTTAGTTCTTTGGTAGTTATGCTTGGTGCGTCCCATTGTGATACTCGCTTCGCCCTGTAGGGCGTGTGTGCTGGTTACGGAGGAAGGCAGAAGGTTTGTCCGAAGGTTCGATATTCGCCTAAGGTGCCCCTAGCATGTGTGTTGTGCACTAGCGCGACTGACTTATCGGATATGTTTTAAGTGGCAGGCAGCTCTACTGGTACAGCCAAACGGCAATTATCTACGACAAACAATCTTCTTCTTTCGACAGATGTAGATGGTCACTCGGTCTCATTGAAATGTAGGAACAGAGGTAGACGCAGGGTCATGTTCAATACCGAAGCATGTACTTACTATAAGCAGTTCGGAAGGCGCGCTGTAGGACTTGACATGTTCAAGCAAATAACCAGTGCATTCCCTTCTCGAAAGAACATTCTTGTTATTTCTCACGTGGTCTCAGAATATACACTAGGAGAACATCTGGAAGAAACGCTGTAGGGCTCAAGAATCGCCACCTGTCATACTTTAAGACGTTCGGATGCACAATCAATTTCTCCCTCCCTCTCAGAGGGATATTATTGTCAAAATGTTTTTTCTTCAGAGTATGTACGATTAGCAGAACTGGAAAAGCGACTATAGAGCACGAAGACTGTCGCATGTATGACATTAACATGTTCAAGTAAACAACCAGTCCTTTTCCCTTCACGAAAGTGCTTGCTTAATATTTCCAATCCAATCTCAGAGTATACTCTACAATCAGAACTGGAAAGTGACTACAGGGCTCTAGAATAGTCATCTATCTTATTTCGGGACGCTCAGACGAACAAACAGTCTCTTCTCATGCTCGAAAGAATATAATAGCTATTGCTCCCTCAATCTTATGCTTCATATTACAAGCAAGATTGGAAGAATGACTGTAGGGCACAAGTACAGCCATTCATACCACTCTGAAACATCCAGATGAAGCACTAGTCTCTTTCCCTTTCTGATTGTAACATAGTAGCTACCTCACGCTCAATATTAATGTATACATCACAACCAGCATTGGAAGCAGAGCTGCATCGCTTAAGGAGAGTCATTTGTTTGACATCAAGCTATTCATGTGAAGAACCAATTCATTCATCTTTTCAGCAGTATGTAGTTGCCTAAAATCGAAAACACAGGCTGCAAGCAAGACTGGGAAGATGAAAACAGGGAATGCGAGAATTCATATATGTCATTTCGAGGCATTTAGATGGAAAGTCAGTCCTATCGAGTTTGTGAAAAGGGATTCAACAATTCAGTCTAATTGTAGCACATATGCGAAAATGGTAGATGGAAGAAATACGGTAGAGAAGGTGTTAATCTGGAAAAATATTGCCACGTGTATTGGTAGCCAGCCTGGGGGTCTGTGTAGGCTTGTCGACGTAGACCCTCATATCCTGGAGTAATGGCTTTGTATTTGTTCTAAACCTTTCACTAAAGACTCTAAACTTTCTATTTCAGACCCTTCAACAATGTTTCATGTCGAACATAAGTAACCGAAGTCATCGCCTCCATTTCAACCTCTCTCTTTCTCCATGCTCTAAGCACCCGCTTTAGTCGGTGTAAAGTACGCCGCCTGATCTGTAACCAACAACCCTGCAATACTCGCACTCGTCAAAGTACTCAACGCACCCGCAATCAGTGCCGAGACCGCCAGTCTGCTCACGTCACCGCTGCGCCCAGGGGCGATTTGGGAGAGCACGCCAATCTGTGTACCGAGGGAACCAATGTTGGCGAAGCCGCAGAGGGCGTAGGTGGCGATGAGGCGAGAGCGGGGGGAGAGATCGGCGTAGGCGGGGTCGGTTTGGAGAGCGGTGTACGCGACGAATTCGTTCTGTAACAGGATTAAATAAGGTAACAAGGTTGATTAGGGAGGTGATATGTGGAGCTTACGGCGATGAGTTTCGTGCCAATCAACTGGCTAACGAGAAGGAGATCGCCGTTACGAGGAACACCGAGGAGAAAGGCTATGGGGTAGCAAATGTACCCAACAATGAGCTCGACGGTGAGAGGAGGATCATTGATGTTGAGGTATCGGCCCCACCAGGTCAAGAGGCCGTTTAGGAGGCCTAGAAGACTGATAATGCAAAGGAGTGTGGCTAGAATCATGCCTGCGATCTTGAGCCCAAGCCAAGCACCGTTGGCGAAGGCATGTAGGGAGTTGGCGGCCTTGTGTTCGTCGTCGTCAGGAATGACGCAACGGCCAGACGTCAGCGTCTCCTCTGTTTCGGGGTAGCGCAGCTTGCTGATTGCAAGACTTGCAGGAATGCTCATAATGCAGGAGGATATCAAGGCTTGCCCGTTGACGCCCAAGGAGATGTAGGCTATCAAGACACTCCCTGCAATAGTGGCAAAGCCAGAGCACATAATCTGGTGTAGCTCTGCTTGGGTGAGATGTGCAACGAAGGGTTTGATCAAGATGGCTGATTCTCCCTGTCCAATAAATGGCGATGCAGCGGCTACGACAGCCTCTGCTCCGGAGACACGCATGGACCAGAAGAAGAATGTCGCAAACTTTCCAATGAACCATTGCAGTGTACCCCAGTAATATAGGAGCTGAATCAGGGCCACGAAGAATACGACCGCTGGCAAGACACCAACCAGGAACCATCCAAGTGCGGGCACGGTTTTATCGGTAAGGAAAGTTGTTCCTTGGTTTGCAAAGCCCAGTAAATCCGTAGCAAGCTCTGAGACGAAGGCGAATATATTGACTATACGAATGTTCAGTAAGAGTGCACGATGCTATAACAGGAGAACTTACATCCCACACTAGTTCTCAGGACGAAAAGAGCTACGATGAACTGTACAAACATGCCTACGATGACGGTACGCCAGATCACCATCTTCCTGTTCCTGGAAGTTCCCCACATTACAAAGATAATCACCGCGAGCCCAAAAAGACTGACAGCACGGTTGGCACGTGTGTTATCTTGGCTTTCAGGACTCGCAAAACCCCCAATTAGGATCACGGCAACGACCAGGGCCGCTCCAGCAGGGACCTGGAGCTTCTCGGGTATCAAGGCAGCAATTCTTACACCTGTGTTGTTCCAGAGGAAGTGCATTGGCTTAACCACAATACTGATAGGAACATAGAAGGTAAGGAGTCGAATAGTGATGGCGAGATATAGAAGGAAGGGTTTGAGCCAGCCAGTGCTCGAGCTCAGCTTGTCTTTACGACCATGGAGCACAAGGCCTGCAATCCACCAGCTTTAACGGCGTCAGCTTATATCTTCGAAACATTAGGTTCGGTTCTTCCATGTTCATGAGGGGACTTAGAAGTAGAGCACAAAGCTTTTGAGAGTCCAAAAAGGTCTTACCAAAGCGCCTATTTAGCTACTTTGCCACAGAGAAAGAAGATGCATGAGATCAAGAGCACACTACTGACCCAGTGAAGAACAGCCATATAAACATGTGGAAGAAGATTCGAAATTTGGCGTAGAATGTCGAGAGAGTGTGAGTCTGAGGATCTTCTTCGGAGCGTATTGGGCTCAGTGCACCCTTTTCGGGATCCACAGTCTCTGTGGCCATCTTTGTTTCATTCCCAAGATGCCTTCGGTGTAGATCATGATCTTGCGGGTCTTGATGTGGGATTGTGCTTTTCTCAAAAGTTGTTCCTTGGGAATAAACCACGTCATCTTGTCGGCCTTGCTCGGCATGGGTACTGTGATGTAGATGGCCATGGTTGTGCTCGTGAGATGTATCCAGCGCAGGGTCGTTGTTTGGAAAGACATGCTGCTGCGCAGACGTATTGTGCTCGTGCTCGTGCGGGGCTTCCGCAGTGGCGTCGCGGTACTCTGGCGCAGACATTTTGGAAGAATGGCGCAATTGAAAGGAAGACGAAAGGCACACCCTAGGAGGGTGGTGAGTTTGGGATTGTTATGGAGATCAATCCAACGCAATTGGACTGCGAGCAAGATCTTTTAAGTGTCAATTTCTGGTCGCATGCCTCCCTCGCTTGAAGCCGGCGATTCATTGCCAGATTCATCCATGGTCCTGCCATTATAGGCCGAGGAGCGTCCGACCAAGCGTTTCATTGGTTGACACGGAGGGGAACCGTTAGACTGATAAGTGTTATGCTTATCAGTAGTATTCCGTGGTTCTGGAACTTCTAGAAGGCTTGGAAGTAGAACCACCCCTTCGAGAATAACCGTGGATCGAAAACTCCTAATCTGGAGTAACTGTCGTCAACATTGGGTGGAAGTAATTATGAGAGGCTGTTTACGAACTGGAGATGGCCGTACGTATGGTTGTCGTGATAAAGGTACCTTAGGTATGACAGATACGTCTCCAAGCCTTTCACGTGATGATAGTGGGGAAGTTCCCCATTGCGCAATCGGTTCCGTTTGTTGGATGGGGCGTAGCGTATTCCGTACTAGTACGAGTAACCTTAGTACTGTATTACGGATTTAAGGTACCTAAAGCCAACGCTTGCTAACCGAATCTTTGTGACAGCCAGATTAGGGCAGACCCTGAATTGGCAATACCTTAAGGTACAACAAGGTACCTATCCCCTGGTAGGCTGACTACTGTGTACTGCATCAGTCTGCTACTTTACACCGTCTACCTGTCAATATTAGTATTATCGTTAGATTATGGATATCAGGCAGACTTGCGGCCAGGCGCTACTCCACAAAGCTAACACGATCGTATCAGGAATGTGGTAGTCAGAGCAGGATCCTATTACGAAGTCCTTACTGATAGACTATATCCTCTCACCAGAAATCTTATAGACTTGATAACAGCATCTAGCTTGTGATGGCTTCCGATCCCGTGTCTGACTCTGAGATATCGGAGTGGGAGATAGAGGAAGGCCTCCCACAATTTGGAGATCAATTCATTCAGCAATACCTGCAAGGCCGTGAAGCGCTCATTGAGCAAGAGAAAGCCCAACGGAGTGACTATGCATTCCGCCAGACTCTCACCCCCCTCGCTGCGGAGGCGTGTGCCATTGTCTCACGCATAAGAGCAGAAGAACAGCGTACGGTCTGGACGGGAACATTCGAGGACGAGTTGGCTCAGCGAAAAGGCATCGATCTGTATCCCGGGATGATGTTTGCCCTTGCAAAGTCACGGATGGAAAAAACGAAGTCGTGGCAGATTATAAGCAAGATGCCCAAAGGCGCACTTTTGCATGCCCATTTTGATGCTATGATTGATGCTGACTGGCTAATTGACCAAATCCTCGTGACGGAGGGAATGGCTATGGTGGCTGATCGAGGACTCTCCAGTGCCGAGGCAAGAGAGAATGTTTTTATATCATATCAGTACTCAAGAACGATTTCCGAGCACGTTACGTCTATTTGGACTGAACCGTACCAACCCAAACAGCTGGTGTCTGTGAAGACTGCCGCAGACAATTTCCCAGAGGGTGGAAGAGAAGGCTTTCGAACGTGGTTGGAGAACCGCTGTACTATTACGCAAGAAGAATCGCTGAACCATCATCACGGAGTCGATGCAATTTGGAAGAAGTTCCAGAGCACTTTCCCAGTACTTGGCTCCATGATATTTTACGAGCCTATTTTCCGTGCTTCTGTCCAACGTCTGCTAAACCAACTCCTCGAAGATGGTCTACGGTGGGCGGATTTTCGAATTGCATTCGTGTTCAAGTATAGACGTGAGAACCACGGTGAGCCGGAGCACACTTATGATGAGTTCTTCAATGTCTTCCGCGAGGAGGTCAAGAAGTTTCAGGCTACAGAGGAAGGAAAGCGGTTTTGGGGATGCCGCTTCATCTGGACGACACTAAGAATGCTAGGAAAAAAGGACATTGTTGAAAGCATGAAACAGTGTATCTCGATGAAACGCGCTCATCCAGATCTGATTGCTGGTTTTGACCTTGTGGGGCAGGAAGACATGGGACGGCCGCTCGCAGATCTGACACCCGAGCTGTTCTGGTTTCGCAAGCGATGTGTTGAAAACCAAGTAGATATCCCTTTCTTTTTCCATGCTGGCGAATGTTTGGGAGACGGCGATGAAACGGATGAAAATCTTTTCGATGCGATACTTCTTGGAACCCGCCGAATAGGGCATGGTTTCTCGCTTTACAAGCACCCGTTGTTGATGGAGATGGTGAAGCAGAAGAAGATCTTGATAGAGTCATGCCCAATCTCGAACGAAGTCTTGCGTTTGACAAGCTCCATCAAATCTCATCCTTTGCCATCTCTCCTGGCAAAAGGAGTTACAGTGTCTCTATGCAACGATGATCCTGTGGTTCTAGGACATGGAAAGAATGGTCTGACGCATGATTTCTGGCAGGCGCTGCAGGGTTGGGAGAATCTTGGTCTGGAGGGCCTCGGGTCTCTTGCGGAGAACAGCGTACGATATGCTGCCTACTCGCCGGACCAAACAACCAAAGAATGGAACAAAGACATTAGAGATGGGGTTGTCGGCAACGGAATTCGAGCTTCAAGGTTGAGGGAATGGGCGACGGAATGGAACACATATTGTGAGTGGATTGTCATGGAGTATGCTGCAGACTACGGCAGTGATGGAAAGAATTGAAGATGAAACACCATGACCTTACTTTCGAAGAATTACGGCCCCGTAATGAAATCACATTGGCGTTGAGGTTAACGTACGCTGTGGAAATCTCGACATTAGTCTATCGATAGACGAAGATGAGGATACTTGTTTTGTGGGACTTTTTTAGCGAAGCAGAAAGCACGTAAGGAAAAGGCGGTGTCATGGCATGGTTTAGCAAATGGCCAGAAGGCGCCTCGAGGATGTCTCGCCCAAGGATCTCGAAGCTGAATGTGTCACTGATAGCATGTTTCAAGGCGGAAACGGAGTTGCAAAAGGTTTCGACATGCAACAGGGGAAGCCAATTCCATCTATGACCGAGCAGTTGCCTCAGGTTCTCAGACGTGTCACACTAACCCGTTAAACTGAGATGTAGGGCTGATGACTAATTGATTGTTCATAAAAATTGTACATACAAGCACAGCTTGCACAAGGCGACTTTAGCGCCGTGCATGCGATAAGGTTCACGGTTGCGTTATCACCTCTGACACCTTAAAGCGTCATGTGTTGCTGAGCTGGTCTTGCGAGTCTGAAATTTGCCATCTCAAGGATGGCTACATGCTGGTCGACTCCTAAAACCGTTCACTGGGATGCTGTTGGTAGTGGGATTAGAATATCCCCGCCCTCATTGTCTGCCCCAACAAACACCAATTTTCAGGACATCTTTTCATGGAAGTGGATCCTTTGAGCTTGGAGTGCCCACAAATATGATACTACGATAGCTCTGTCAAGGCTCCCTGTTCCCAATATAACCATCATGTCTTACTTCTTGCCCTCGTTTTTCCAAAAGCGAATCCTACGATATGCCCTTTCCCGACTAGAGTTGATAGAGACAGATGACCTGGACCTTGGGAAGCTGGACATAACGTGGGGAAAGAGGAGTACAGTTGAGCTACGGGAGCTTGGTATCCGCTTAAAGGTACGAATACAATATACCGAGTGGATTATAAAGATGATGAAGGAACGCACGGGTAATCCCTGAGATAGATATAGCGACTAATTCGAGTTGTGTTTAGAAATTGTCATCTTTATTGAAACTTCCTCTAAACTTGAGCCTCGAAAAGGCTAAGATATTGCTCCTGAGAATCACCGTTCCTGCGGATCTATACAAAAGTGGAATCTTGATCGAAATCGAGGGGGTAGAGATCCGACTACGTGCAGGCTCTGCGGAGACGGAGAAAAGAGAGAAAACAGGACTGAATACCAGAAATGCGAGATTTTCGAAAGGAGTAAAGGCAGACCGATACAGGAGTACTCAATCACTGGTCCGTGACCCGGAGGGGCTACCGCAGCGTCCCTATCCGGATACTGACGAAGATGATGATAAGGAGCAGTCGAATCAAATACCAACAACCAATGACCTCGCGCAGTCTTTTCTACAAGCAGAGCCACCCTGGGAAAAAGCCGAACTGCAGGCCACCATCGCACATTCCCACCATTTAGAGCAATCTCATGCTTCAAGTGATTCTGGGGATGAAGTTTCGGGTCCGGGAGTTGGTGACCGGCTTTCTCTACCTGGCTTTTTAGCAGACTTCCTGAAAGGGGTGGTGGAGCGGGTCCAGCTCCGAGTCAAGAAAGTGGAGGTAGACGTGGTCCTGAACTTAGATCTTCCGTCAGAGATTTCAAATAGTAGCGACACTTTCAACAACTCTGAGGCCGTAACTGTGAGATTATTGATCGAAGAAGTAAACCTCGATGGCGTAACGAATGAGTATTCCACATCTGGCGACACTAAACCCCAGGAAAACACTAAATCAGCCATCGATGGTGCTCTTCCTTCAACAAAAAATAGAGTGACGAGGCGAGTCTCTCTGCAGAACGTCCACGGAATTGTATTGTCTGATGCTTCCCTATTTGCCAATGTTTCACGCTTTGTTGCGCCGTCCTCTCCGGAAGCTACCCAAACAAGCGCTTTTGGGAAACCCAACAGAAGGTCAGAGGCGTCTACAGCTCATTGGCGCCACTCCTCTTCGAGTAATGATACGGGACACCAGGCAACCTCTGAAACTGGTGCTGCTCGTGCGGCTGAAACCCCCTCGGTACTCGAAAATTCCATGGCCACTAGTGATGGTGAGATGTTCACCGATGCACGGTTCGAAGACGGACTTGAAGAACTGATATCGCCTAATGATGCACGCTATCATCATACCATACATGAGCATAATAGCGTTCTTACGGATTCCTTCTATTCATATAGAAGTGGCAGTCAATATGGGCATGAGAACATTATGGATTCCGAAATTCTGCCTCCATCATTACGCTACAGGCAAGTCTCTCAGTCCATGGCATCTTCATCTGTATCCGAAGAGCGGATAGAAACGCAACGTCCTCGCTTGCGCACACCTTCTGCTAGGCATAATCAGCTCTCAAGTCCACAATCTTCTACGCATAGTAGCCTTGAAAGTCAACTAACCGCGGAATCCGTACGGAACGGTCAGCCAGATATCTCGGCTCGCAAGCATGATCTTATTCAATTCCCGGAGCAGGGTCGCCAAACATCAGCAGAGGATCTCACACAGTCGAAAATATTCAGTCACGAAGAAGCAGAGAGTATGTATATGAGTGCAATCAGCCATGCATCGTCTCGTAACAGCGGTAGGAGCAGAACCCTCCCTGGGGACTGGGACGATTCCAGCTCTGACGGAGAGGAAAAAGATACAATCCCTAGTCTCTCTCCTGAAGGCTCACCACAAGACCGTGACTACGTGCCACCTATACAAAGTGAGGACTCATGTTGTGAGCAGGAAGCTCAAGATTACCCTATAATCCAGGATAATGAACTGCCTTTCACGCCAAAGCAGTCCCGTACTTCAACAGCATCCTTGTCGTCGTTGGAAACGACTTCTGCTGTCCGGCCCGAGGCAGTTCTCAATTCAACACTCCCGAATTATGCCTCATCTCAAAGATCCGAGGTCTCTTCAGCAAAGTCAGAGAACCCCTTGATCATTCTGAAGAGATTCATGTCTGTAGACTCTATTATCTTGGAGATAGACCACGAGCAGCGTACTGCAACCACTGAGCCGGTGGATCTCGCCCCCTTTACGGGGAAAATACACGATCCTCCTCCATATATTCGAACGTCGTCTACCATACCTCCACTTAGTAATGATGAGATTGAAAAGATGTCTCGGCAAGACATTTCATTAGAAGTTGGCAATGTCGAGCTACAAAGCGATATGGGACTTACGAGATTGACAATCCTGATGATGCAACACATTACAGAGGTGTTCGGCTCTACGCCCACGAAGAAAAAGGATGTCGCACTTCCCAAGCCAAGTTCGAGGCCAATAAAGTTGAAAGTTCAGAACATAAGCTGGAAATTCCTTGACTCGGTTAAAGGCGTTACAGTCGCCGACTCTCGTGTCTCCCTTGCTGAAGTGGGAACAATGCCACTTACCACGGGTGCTGAGATTCTGCTTAAAGCGGTTGTAAAAGACCTAGGCTCCGTTTATCGTGCACAGGGGCCTTCGATGAGTTTCAAGCTGTCGATAAGAAAACTCTCTTTCGGGTACGATTCGAGCGATATCATATCGTTTGATTCTGGTTTGAAGATAAGAGAGTCCAGTCGTGATATACTTGCACCTATCGATAATGATATGGTCATCGTGTTCACGAACACACGTGGAAATTTAAAGTTTGAGTTCACAACGCTTCCTCTGCATATTTCGTTAGACTTGCGGCGGCTTGATGAAACATTCGGTTGGTTCGGCGGTTTCAGTAGTATGCTTGGTCTTGGTAGCTCAATGGTATCTACTGTGACGGTAGTGGACAAGTCGCGATCCCCACAACTTGGAAATGGTCGTCGAGGTGTTCATTTTGAAACGCCTGAGCAAACGAAGTCGCGAGACAATCAGAGCGACCCGCAGCAGAAGATCACAGCGAGGCTGGGTGGGCTCGTCCTTGATCTCCACGGAACGAGTTCGTCGGTACGATTAGAAAGCACTGCGTTGAAGCTAGTTAGTCGAGCAGAAGGTCTAGGCGTACAGTTGGACAAGGTCAACTTCAGTGGGCCGTACATGAGATTGGCAGATGAAGTACCCTCGATCACCATCAAATTAGCGAACATCAGACTCGAGTACCTATCGACACCGAAAGAGGTCGATTTAGCTAGACTGTTGAGCCTTTTATCCCCGTCAAAGGACAAGTATGAACATGATGACGATATCTTACTGGATACGCTTTTATGTCAACGACGCCAAGGGGGCGTCATTCGTGCCACAGTTGAGAGCTTTGACTGCCGTGTATCGGAGTTGCGCGACCTTGAGTCTTTCCCCGTGCTAGCAGAGGAGCTCAAGAAACTCTCGACAGTAACGAAGTACCTTCCCGAAGACGACCGGCCAGGCGTACTTACCCTAGGCTTGGTCCGCAATTCTCATATTGAAGTCTTCGTAAACAGCAGCTTTGGCACAACTATGTGTAATATCAAGAATGTGGAAGTAGCACATGTGACCTTACCCAACTTGACAGCGCTTGGCATTGCGAGTGTACAAGTTCATCGGAATCAGTCTGAAGAACTACTGGGAGAAGCACTTTCTGAAAACCTCGGGCACGAGCCTCCTGCGCCCATGATCATGGGCAGGTTCGTGGGTAATGAAATGGAGCCAACCATCAAGATCAAGCTCCACAACTTACGCGTTGAATATCATGTCTCGACTATCATGGCGATCATGGGGATGTCAGACACGATGACTGCTGAAGCTATTGTGGCTGATATTGCCAACTCTATTGCTACAGTCACAAATAGGCGAGAGCTTAGTGTATCTCCAGCCAAGTCTTCGAGCCAAACGTCTTCAAGCAACGACAGATCTACCAGCAGCTCGAAGACTCTGCTATTTGACATTGGGATCCGAAATTCCGTTGTTGGGCTAAATCCACGGAATTCATCAGCTAGAGGCCTCATTGTTCTGACGAATACTCAGCTTGTCGGTACCCTGCCTAAAGAGGATGAAGCTAGCGCCACACTAGAGGTAAGAAAAGCATCCCTTATGGTTATCGATGACGTCCAGAATATCGTCTGGTCCGACGATCCTATGAGCGACAGCTCGTCTGGTACTCAGTATAGCCAGGTTCGAGGCCTCTCTGACATTGGTTACGTCTCTGTTGGCTATGTTTCAGCAGCAAAAGCTGCCCTACAGGTCGTCAAGGCAGCGACAGAGGAAGGGCAATCTATTGATGTCGAATTCAGGGATGACCTCTTGGTGCTCGAAACATGTGCGGACTCGACCCAAACTTTACAGTTGATCATGAATGGGTTAAAACCACCAATGCCGCCGAGTGTAGAGCTAAAGTACCGGACAGAAGTTGTGCCGGTTCAAGATATGCTCGATTCCTTGTCCGGCGATGCTTTTGTTACCGGAGAAGCTAGTGACGGGAATGATGATAACCACCCGTTAGGATTTGAAGAGGGCGATATGGTCGACGATGAGGTGCCACAAAACTTGGAGTTTGTGAGTAGCTTCTATAACCCAGATCCAGACGGTTTGTATGATGGTATTGCAGACAGTATGCTTGAAGAAGACCTTGAGACAATAGCAAGCCCGCCAGGTACTCGAGAGATTGGAGACAAGAGACTTCTTGAAAGCTTCCAAGAAAAGTGTCAGGTTGCCCCCGGAGGTGCACCACTCGATTTTAGGGACGATCATTTCGGAGCTAGCTCAACGGTTGGAGGTACAGCGCATAGATGGGACATCAAGCAAAACACATATGGCTTGACCAACGACTTCAAAACCGCCGACAGTCCACTCAGAGTTCGTGTGCGAGACGTGCATTTCATATGGAATTTATTTGACGGCTATGACTGGCAGCATACCAGAGACGTGATAAGTCAAGCCGTTGCAGATGTCCAGAGCAAAGCTACCGAGCGTCGCTCTAAAGCTGATCGGCGCAAGTCAATCGAAGCAGAGGAGGAGGAAGAATCCGTCATCGGCGACTTCCTCTTCAACTCCATCTACATTGGAATACCCGCCAACCGTGACCCTAAAGAATTGTCACGTCATGTGAATCGCAACCTAGATGATCTAATAAGCGAAGCGGAAAGCTATGCAACGTCATCAGCCTCAGGCTCGCCAAGTCGGCAGAGCCACATGCCACGTGCGAAGGGCAGAAGGTTACGATTAAGTCGCAGTAAGTATCACAAAATGACTTTCGAACTAAAGGGGGTCTCGGCAGATCTGGTCGTCTTCCCATCTGGTTTGGATGAGACTCAGAGCTCGTTGGACATTCGAATACAAGACCTTGAAATATTTGATCATGTGCCTACCTCGACGTGGAAGAAATTCGCAACTTACATGCACGACGCTGGAGAACGGGAGATCGGGACAAGCATGATTCATGTCGAGATCTTGAATGTAAAACCGGTGCCTACACTTGCAGCTTCGGAGATCATCCTGAAGGTTAGTTCGTAGGGACTAGAGTTGATCAAGCTAACCGATACCCAGGCCACTGTGCTGCCCCTGCGACTACACGTCGATCAAGATGCCCTAGATTTTATGACTCGATTCTTTGAGTTCAAAGACGACTCGGCCCAGATGCAAAGCTCGAAGTCGGAGGCGCCATTTTTCCAACGTGTTGAAGTCAACTCCGTGCGGTTGATGCTCGACTTCAAACCGAAAAGAGTTGATTATGCCGGTCTTCGCTCCGGCCACACCAACGAGTTTATGAATTTCTTTATCCTCGACCGAGCAGATATGATACTCCGACATGTCATCATCCATGGGGTCTCTGGATTCGACAGACTCGGGAAAATGCTCAACGACATCTGGATGCCTGACATCAAGCGCAATCAGCTTCCGGGGGTCCTTGCTGGATTAGCACCGGTGCGATCTCTGGTCACTGTTGGAGGTGGAGTTCGAGACCTCGTGGTTGTGCCAATACGAGAGTATAGGAAAGACGGGAGGGTGGTGCGCAGTCTACAAAAAGGCGCCCTGGCGTTTGCGAAGACTACTACGAGCGAATTGGTCAAGCTGGGAGCCAAATTGGCAATTGGAACCCAAACCGTGCTACAAGGCGCAGAAGGCTACCTCACCAAGCCTGCGCAACAGAAGTCAGACGTATCTGCCGGATGGGAGGATACTGAGCTGGATGAGGACGAGAAGAAGCAAATCAGCCTCTATGCCGATCAGCCGGTTGGTGTGGTGCAAGGATTCCGAGGCGCTTATGCCAACCTCGAACGGGATCTCCTCACGGCCAGGGATGCTATTGTGGTCATGCCTGGAGAGGTCATGGACAGTGGAACGGCAGGCGGAGCGGCAAGGGCGGTGCTTCGAGGAGCGCCTACCATCATTCTGCGGCCGGCCATGGGAGTGACCAAGGCAGTCGGGCAGACGTTGATGGGAGCGACAAACAGTCTGGATCCGGGTAACAGAAGGAGGGTGGAAGACGTAAGTTTCGACCTTTCGTCACCGCCAAGGCAATTCATCTAACGATCTATACAGAAATACAAGAAACACTAGATGCCAATGAGGTGATGACTTGCATTGTCCATAGTATTGGAGTTTGATATCGGATTGTATCATTGCATGCATAGCGAGGTTTGAGCATAATTGGTACTTGGTGAAAGGGGGGGGGGGTTGGTCTCATGGGGTTGTCAGTTGGCAGAATAGGTAATCATGGCTCAATCGATCGAAGCTAAAACCGGATGAGCGACACCTTGATGTGGCGAGAAGCAACGAAAATGTCGTTGCGGGTTAGCTTTGCCTATTGTTTGATAGACCCTGGATATGATTAGGATACTCACATAAATACCTAGGTACCTTTGTAGTCCTTGGGAGCTACCAGTAGTCACTTAACATGAGGACTTTGACAATCTGATGCTCCGTTGGAGAAAAGCCCCAAGCTATCCAGTGGCTACCATCTACCTTACATATGTAGCAGTCCTCTCGGAGACGAGAAATCATCGGTCCAACCCGAGACTGTACCTCATCAACTCTTGGCTTGCAACAACCCAATTCCGGCACATGACTTGTCCCCCCCCCCAAAGCTTCACTTAAGGTACTTGGACAAGTAGAGAGTAGTACAATTCTATGTCATTGATACTTTCCGTGAATTGTGTCTTCAGTTCACTCCAGAAGCAGTGAAAGGCCGTATAATCTCCCCATTCCATATTGTTATTTCTTTTGCGAAGCATATCTCGCTTAAATTGCGAGTGAAGGAGAGAACGATCAATGACGTATGGTGGGGGCATTCTGCGAATGTGCCCCTCCATGTTAGGGCTGAGAGACCATAAGAATTGATTGCTGTTTCTACTCTATTGTTCATCGCACGATGTGAATTCCCGAAGAGAGTGACGCTGTACTTCATAGTCACAGAGTGGGGGTTTAGGATACAGCTGAGTACCAAGTAAGGTCCATATGGGGTGTATGGGTCTTGGGGCACGAGTGTCGCACAATCTAGGGATGGGACACATGACCAATAGAAGCATTGATGGATTTTACCTTGGTTGGGACTGTTTCCTGACTGGAATCCAAAATACCTTATGCAAAACAACCACTGCACAATGCTATGCTATGCTGCTAGCCACATAGAAAGTCCTTGGGAGAGCGTCGCACCGGAAGGAAAACAATATCTTTACTCTTCACAGCCTCAGGTAGAGCAGTCTTATCGTATGCTATTCAATCTGCCCTGGCACTCGCTCCTATAGAAATGACTGGATCCGGTGCCTAAGGTATCTTTCCTTATTATTCCCAACATCTTGTCACGGTCGCATTCACGCCCCCCTGACGTTGAGTATCTGATACTGATACCGCCAGCAGGGGTTGACCCCTGTGATTGCGGGTGATTGCGTATCGTCGTCGGGGAGCCATGTCATCCGATTCGTGGACATTGGGGAGCCGCTTTCTCACGTAATCCTGCCCCTGCAATCGACCGTCAGCCACAACCTTCTTCCCACCACCAACGGTGTGTGTGCATTCTCTCTGGGTACTTTACCAAGTACACCATTTGTTCCTTGTCCTCGTCCTCCCACTTCAGACTCGAGTACGAAGAACATGTTCTCGTTGTCGTCTTCGGCCGTGAGTGTATCGCCTGCCATTGTCACTGATGGTGACTGTGAAGGCCTGGAAGATGCTGCCTGCCTGCCTGCCTGCCTGCCTTGTCCTGTACACCCTCGGCCTCTGCGTCGTTCTTTCCCTGTATTCTGGTTTTGCTTCTCTCTACAGCAATGCGACTTGATACTACTTCTTCTTTTATCTGCTTCTTCCTCTTCTTCTTCTTCTTCTTCTTCTACTCTAAAACGTAGGGCCGGCATCAATGGGGGATGTCTGCCTCTGGCTGTTATCCTTCTGTTCTCCTTAGTGCAGCAGAATCTGGATGTTACCACAATCCATTGAACGACGGAACGACGAGACGAGTAGACGATCAGACGGCAGAAAGGATCAGCAAAGATACCATCTGCTTTTGCCGTAAGTCTTTGAAACCCATACGCTGGTTAGGAGCTGCGTTTCATATAGGAAGCAAGACATTTGTAGCGGTCTAGGGGGAAAAGACAGGAAGCTCCCTGGCTGACAGCTTGTTCCAGTAGCATGTAAGAAGCCATCTTCAAGGAGTAAGTATGCATTGAACACCGTCATTGTCGGTACAATGTGTTAGGGAGTCAAAAGTGTCAAGCTTGCGCCACTCCAGGAAAAAAGCATGAGAGGAGAAGAGAAAGTAGTGTTACGCAGGAACTCTAATAGCAACGGTAAATGGTCACCTGCTCCATCAAGACTGGAGTTTTCAAAGGGGGAGGGCGACTTGTTGGCGAACAGAGAACCTTCTTGTGCTTGATGGCTAGAAAGATAAGGAATTATGGACGGTGTATGCCCTAGTGAGGATGCCCGGAATAATGAGGATGGCTGGCAAACTCATCCACGCCCAACTTCATACCCTCCTAACTCGCCATCGCCAGCAACTCCACCCTTTCTGTTCAGAACTTCTTTGATTGTAAGAACCTCCTCTGACAGTCTGATATTGCAAGACTACCGTAGGATCCAACGACAAGAGTAAGCTCTAGGCAGTCTTGCGGCCGTGCTCAGACAGTCTTTGCAAAACAAGGCTAGTAACACTGACTTACACCAACCTCAACCACCTAACCTCCGACCACCACCATCGCCATCAGCATTACCGATAATTGCTGTATCGCTAGTTTCCATCCAGGTACCTCCTCCATGCCAGCATCGTCAAGATCAGACTGCCCACAGGAAGAAGAAAACTGCAGTGATAGAGCATCGTCCTGGCTTGGTCGCGGTATCTGACCCACCTGTTCACGATCAACCCCTTTTGCGACCGACCACAGCATCTCGGTCTGCATCAAACGCTGTAAGTACCCACACTCTTAGACTCCCAGGTCAAGCAATCTTTCAATCGGTGATCCTGCACCCCTTTCTTCAACTGGATCAATATCTGATTTTCCTCGTCTACCTCAGTCCTCATCTGCCTTACCCGCATTTGCAATCAAATGCGTCGCGATCTCAACACCAGATTTTTTCCTCTGCTGAAGTAGTAACGCCACCAGTTACACCACTTGCTCTGAATGTGCTGCATGATCGTGGTGCTTCTTTCCAGATCTTGAATCCACATCGGTCTTTGCAGGTTTCTAGAAACTATACGCCTGGTTTAGAGCAACAGATCTATTCCAATCCATTCAGCACAGACTCGGAATTCTCTAAAATGTCGCCGATGCCAAAGCTTTTTAAGAGACCTCGTTCAAAGAGCGAGAAGTCTCTGAATTGTTCCACCACCTCTCGCTTGTCTGACATTCCTGCATCACCACCGATGTCTCCTACGGAAACCCTATCAATGATCCACCGGTCCCAGTCGGGAACTCCTGTCGTTGTCCCTGAGCTTCCTGCATCGTGGGGGCGTTTCTACCAAGCCGGAGAAGGAAATCCTCACTCGCCGCTCAGGAACACTTCTTCGATATTCAACAGCTCCAAAATACCTCCTGGACCACCTCCAATCGACGAAGCAGAGATCGGCGGAAAGTTCCCAAGTCTTTCAAACGGCCCTGGGATTGAACGTCGCGTGTTCATTGACCCAAGCTACAAGCGGCCTCAATATCTTGGCCCACCAGCAGGACGACCGAACCACCGGCGGTCGATCTCCCTCGATAGGTACGAGCACCCGGTGCTAGAACCTCGACTCCGTACCGGGCCGCCGACATTCCTTGACGCCGCTTTGTACAACGGAGAAGGGTCTCAACAGCGGCCGATGGCCTCGGAGCAAAGCAATCCCCAAGATTTTCCTCAATTCTTCTATGAAGAGTTCAGACAAGACAAAAGCACCGCAAGAGGCGTACTGGAGGGTTACTGTGGAAAACAAGCCCGTGTAGAGACCAAGGCTGTGGAAGGCGGTAAGGACGCCTTGCAAGATAGTAACGTAGAGATCGATCCAAGGCTTAGTCAATGGGCCTGGAGTCCTGCTGCTAGCATTTGCCTGCCGTCGAGTCCCACCAAGGAAGCCCCAAAAAAGGCTCACCCACTCTTCCCAAGTGAACCACCTACTGCGCCTCCAAGTACGCCTCTTCCACATTTACCGGTCCACCTTCCTGATAGTCAAGCCCGTCCATATCATCACAACTCACCGACAACCGAGAATTCACCTACTTCATATGGGAACACCCGTAATCTTTTGGCACTGTCCCCATCACCTCGAGATTTTACCAATGTCAGAACCGGCACCATGGGTCGCTTACCGGTCCCACCTGGGTCCTCAATATCAACTTCGATTGCTGACTCCATGCTTGACCGGCTTCTTGCGGATTCAGACTCGAACAATGGTTTAACCACTCCGCCTCGTCCACAGGGTCGGCTATCGTTTGAGCACCTAGAGACATCTGATCATGAGGCTATAGATCCTGGTCCTGGGACTAGCCAAAGCTCCTCCGTATTGAGTGCAGCACGTCCTGGAGGTCCCGGTATCATGCGTAGTGGAACACCACCTTTGTTGTTTGGCTCGCGGGCTATAGGTAGGGGAGATTCATCGGTGACAACACATCAATCCTCCATCCAGATCAACCGTCGTCTAGCAATGGCGGCCAGATCAGTGGGCCTCCGAGGCGCCAGCCGATTAGAACAAGCTGTGAGCAGCGAGGAAGACGAGGAGGATTGGGAGACCGACGCTGATGGTCGTGGCTCCAGTCGTCGGAGACTGGGTGACATAGAGGCCGCAGCTGGAGCTGGGAGCAGCCTCGCCGACTTTTCGGACTCTGGTAGCAGTATTTTCCCGAACCAGAACGCTACAGGTCCTCCAACTTACCGTCACCCAGCTCCTTTGCCATCGGCACATAGCCACCCGTTTGGAGGGCTACCTCCAGTGATTGGGTCTTCGGATAAATCAGACGTTAAAGGGAGCCGGAGCCCTCCACCGGTACCTATGCGGTCACCGGCCAGGAAGATGGTGTCGTCGAATGTGAAGGTAAACGTGTCAAGACCGACGTTCACACACTTAGGCAACGAAGAATGGCAGACAGTGGACGGCGGCAGTGATGACGAAATGCAGTTACCCAATCGTAAAGGAAGCTTCGCGAAGGTGACAGTCTTGGGAGATCGTGGAAATCTGACTGGCACCCCACAGGGTACCGGTACCCGTGAGGTTGGAAGTAGTTTGGCAGACGAAAGTAGTCCCCTTGATGCGCTTGATGCACAGGCCGCGAAGGCCCAACACCGGAATACTATCGACAGTAGCTTGGACCCAGTTAGAGCAAACGCGCCTGGAAATTTCCAAGAGCTCATTAGTCAACACCCTATATTCAGAACTGATTTGGACGAAGAGTTGTCAGAGGACAATTTCGGCTCTGTTCCATCTGAAGATCTGTCACCCGAAATTCGCCGGCATCGACAGCAATTAATAAATAACTCACTTCTACCAAGACTTCCGACACCCCCATTCACTCAGCCAAAGCGTTTTTCAGTACCGAGCCACCTCTTGCAGTCATCAAGCTCAGGCAACATGGTGATGCTTACAAGATCACCACGATTGCGTCCTCAGGACGATGGTATGTCGGGTGACATACCAACCCCGTTCTCTCTCGACTATCAAGAGGCAACGGCTTCGAGACTCGTATTTGAGCAGCCCCGTCTTGTATCTATGGGCCCTTCCACACGGACTCGTGCCACCAGCCTACCCCGTCCAGAGGCGACGGCTTCGAGAATGGCGTCTGAGCAATCCCGTCTTTTCACTGATAGCGCTGCCTCATCCTCTGCACTCCATACTGGACGTGGGCGAACTCAGGATCGACCGGAACACCGCGCCAGAAGCCAACCCCGTCCGGAGACACGCAACGCCAACACTATGCCAGGAACCGCCAACGCAACGCCACAATCTGCAAATGCCATGCCACCACCCCCCCGCCCGCAGCAATGGACAGGGCCCTACGGCGACTTCATTCGAGAACATCGCGTCCCTGTCGAACATCCGAGGCGGCCAATTCCAGCTTGGCGTGCAGATGCACGTGCCGAGTCACTTCACTTACACCGTCTTCCTCGGCCGATTGGTCTTGACATGGACAGACGCGAAAAGGAGCTTTCACGTGTCTTCTTTGCTTTGTGCTGCCTGATCTTTCCTACATTGATCATCTACGGGCATGGCTACTTGGATGGAGCGATGCGTCAAGTTTCCAAAGGCGATTTCCAAGGTTTCCGTGCTCAGGAGAAGACAATTGCCATATTCCTTGGCTATGGACTGCTTTTTCCCCTAGCCCTTGGTCTTGCTCATGTCTTCTGGAAGTAGCTCGAACCTCACTTCTTTACATTGCAAGATCTGGTCTCATACTTCCTGGCTGCATATCTGGCATCGAGCAGTATGCACAACAAACTCAGTAATGTGGACTCATGATTTGGCAACACACAAAAATATCGCAGATACGGTTACGCACTTTACCTTTCCATAACGAATTTTCCATATCGAAACATTTTAAGTTCCCTCGGGGAACATTACACTCAACTTACGACATATTACAATCATGGTCTGGCACAGCTTGCTGCCAGGCAAACAGCACTTTCTCAAGCACTTGTCGATGGCAAACTCACCCGGCTTTTGTGTGTTTGGGTTAATCTTGTGAGAGAAGAGGTCACCCTTACTGGATCATCGGCTACCGCTTTGTGTACTTGGGCATCGAATTCGGAATTCGTTCAGGAGGAGAATTATCCCTTGTTATCCTAGCACCTAGTGTTTTTTGTCACCGGCATTTTTCCCTTGAGAAGTCATATTTTCTTTTTCGAGCACCATTCCGGAGTACACTTTTTATAGCTCTTCACCAGCCTCTTGAAAATCCTTTGGGAGGACCTTGTCGCTTTCGATTAGCTCGCGTTTGTCATGCTGGCGGTGTACTTGGAAGTCTTGTACGAGAGGACCTTGTCATCCAAGAGCTACGACTATTCGCCGCGTTTTGCCATGTTTTCGGATGCTGTACCTTGGGAGTCTTGTACGAGAGGACCTTGTGCAGCTGATGGACTACGACTTACGCCGTCATTGTACTCTGCGCACGGTGGTTCTTCTATCACACGATCCGGGTATTACCCGTGTACAAACATATTTAGGCATCATACCTCAGTCCACCGCAATTTAGCACTCAGACAGCCTGGACATGGATAAAATCAAAAGACGTTAGCCACCAATTGTTGGATTGGAGCAGTGTGGGTGATGTGAGATGTGACTAAGTGAGGTATTTACTTTTGATGTTGTGAAGTGCCAAGTGAGATTTCCACGATCAACCGTACCACGATCAACCGTAGAGAGTGTAGTAGCAAAGAGCTTCACTGTAGGCCCTGAAACAGACCAAGAAGTGAGAATAGCCAAACCCCTTTTCTCCAGACTATAAGATAAAATCTTATACTGTATAACCCTCAACAACCCCCACCCACCCGTCGCAGCCATCCTCGAGTGATTGCCACTGCCTCTCACTACAAAAATAACCACAATTTAGTAAATACGGTCAACTAGGATCTCAATCATGATAGCCTATCCCGAATCGTAGGGCCGGATAGATAGATGTAGAGTAAGCTCCACCGGGATACAAGAATATCATCTTCATTACACGCCCTACTACTTCCACCCCCTTTTGCCCTCTCTGCAACCATCCCAGTATTCACGCATCTTTTGTATCTATGTCGTCTTGTATCGCGACTGGGGAAATCCGACGAATGGTTGTGTGTCATCGCAGAGCTATGTATGTAACCCAAAGGCGGGGGCGGGGGGGGGGGGGATAGGAAGAACATCGCATCAGAACCCTCGCCCTCGCCCACCCCAACCCCCCCCCAAAACAACTTCCAGCTTCCAACACCCCATCCCTTCCCATACTTCTCTCATACAGGTGACGAATTACCTACCCCCCTTACTGTATCTATCAGAGAAGAGGGAGTGCGCGGGAGGGACGATGGGGAGGAGTGGGGGTGGTTGGTGGGTTGGATTGGTGGATGAAGAGATGGGGGGCTTGGTGGGGTTGGGGGAAAGAGGGAGGGGGGATGGGGTTGGGGGGATGGGGGGTGGGGTGCGAGGATGGGGGCGTGGATGGGGGCGTGGAGGGTGGGAGAAAGGGGGGGTGGGGAGTGTAGAGGGAGATACTCGATTCTAGAGAAGAGAAATATTTTTCGATAACACCAACACACGAGAAACACAAAACAGGACCGCGGTGCCGGGAGGCAGAACCGGGAAAAAGGGGGAACCGGTGGTCCGAGAAAGGGGGAAATGCGTAGAATGGAATTTTCGGAATCGAAGAAAGGGAGAGATTTTTTTTGGCCATGTATGAATGTTTTTCTAGAGACAAAGGACGGGCGGGGCGATCCTTTTTGGTTTGCAGAAGAAGGCGCTAGGGATGTTTAATTTTTATGATATAGAGCGTGTGGGAGAGTGAGGTGGATATAGATGGGGGTATTCCGATGATATGTACACACCTCATGACTGTTAAGCAGCAGGCCTCTCTGGTGAAAGAGGTTTGGTTAAAGCTACGCCCGCAGTTTCCGATTTCGTTACTAAATGTTATACCAAGGTAAAAGTACTTTATGCACTTGTACTGCTCCCTCCCTGGGAAGCCTCCGCCGTGTCGGACCCTGGCGACTCGCAATCCTGATCCCAAAGTATCCGCCCTTTCACTCTTATAACAACGACCCCAGCCACATACCTACCTACAACAACGCTGACGGCGTTGATGGCGGAGAAAAAGAGGGGGACGATCTGGAGGAAGATGGCGGTGGGATTCGCGAGGACTTGGGTTGTGGTGCCTGGGGTGGAGTTGTCTGGGGAGTGGATCAGTGCGGCGGTGGGCATTCCAAGTAGAGCGGGCGCGGTTGGAAGAGGGAAGATGGACATGCCTGGCCGGGAGTTAGAAGAGGGTCGGTCGGATGTTTTTTGAGATGGCCGTTGTAGTTTGAATAGATGGGTCCTGTTGAGGGTGCGAGGTGTCGTTTATTAATAGTTGTTGAGAATTAAGGATATGGAGATATGGTACTCAGACGTGATGTCGAGCGAGATTGGATAATAAACGAGATGATTGATTTTCGAAGCGCTATTGATACCTATTATTCTCTTTCTTGTTCGTTTGCGAGAATCAATCGTAGCTGCACGTAAGGGCTTGAGTGGATGATCTAATCTGCTATCGCGACTGCACACTCACTCGAAATCCGCTCCTTCGACGAAATCACCATCCTCATCGCCTTCGCCGTCCTCGGGCACGAATGGCACGAACCGAAAGTCGACGAAGCTTACCCCACCATCGTCGTCTTCTATCATGAATTGCAAGCTCAGCACACCCTGCTCATCCCCCCTGATGCTCACCTTGCTTGCAATAGCCATTGCTCTACTGGCGCCCCTGATCAACGAATACTTGTATGTATTGACCGTTCGCTTCGACACCTGAAAAGTCTCCAGTAATTGAGGATCATTGCTAAATTCTACCGTTGCTGATCCGAGGGGACCGCTGGAAGATAGGGTAAAGTATGGTGCTGTTGGGGAAGCCACTATGGTGAGTCGTGTAGGTGACGTAGAAGAAAGTTCTGTGATAGCGTCGTGCAGCCAGCTTGCACGCATGATGATTTTCTGCGCTAGAGCGTCTCTTTGTAACGGAATTTCCTCTCGAAACTCTGGCTCATACGTGACCAGTTCACAGGTGGTCGTAACCCCAGCTTCTTCGAGAACGATACACAGTGGGTCGCCTCTTGCGGCGTAGCTTAATCGGCACATACCAGTCATGCCAAGAGTTTGATTTTCAAAAGCTGTAGCGTGACCACTTCCAGAAAAAGAGCTGGGCATTCCTCCATAAGCTAAATCACGACTGGACCACCGATCCTTTATGTCATTGATGCCAAATATCTGGAGCGTTTCAAGGAGCGACGAGAGGGATATCTCAAAAATAGGTGCTTCAATCTCTCCTTCTTCATCACCATCCTGTACCGGAGGATTGTATGTGAAAGTAGTGAATAGAGCCTTGTCCAGGAAGGCAAGACCTAAGCTCGCTTAGCTTGTAGCCTTTACTTAAGTGATATAGACTGACCTTGCATAACTTGAGACTCCTCAACCGTAAAGCGTAGCCCCTCTTTACTGATGCGTACTTGAGCTTTCGACGCAAAGCTGATACATCTAAGAAGCTGAAAAAGCTGGCGAGCCGAGCTTGACACGGCACTGAAAAGTTGAGTTTCACCCCCATTGGCTGATCCCATGTCTGCTTCCATGTTGCCAACGCAATCTCAATCCAATAATCCCCCGGGGGTTCACGACGAAATCCAAATGTCACACCACTAAGCCTTCAATGTGCACGCTAAGCTTCGGATGTTCGTGAGGCTCAATCACTTGCTACTGAAGCTTTATGGGTATCTATTGCAAACAGTGTACATCGCCAGCATATTGGAAACGCCTATATGGTTCTTTAATATATGCTTCAGACGTAAACTCCCACAGCACAGATCATAAACACAGCTCCAAACCTGCATAGATTTAGAGCTTTACAAGGTTTAGATTTCCAGGATGAACTTACCCAAATGCCAATGACGCAGGGACACCGAGGGTTATGATACTCTGGAACGACCGATCTTCGGGCACAATTAGCTGGGACCCGATGTTCTCCTCCTATGGTTCACGCACTCAATCCGAAAAGACCGGTCAACAGAAAAGCTGCTGGCTGTCAGCATGTCCCTCTAGCCTTCCATACGTGGCTGATGAGATACCTGTGAGTAACAGGCTGAAGCCCACAACGAACTGCCTCTCTTTCGGGATTGCTGGATGAAAAGGGCTGCCAGCTGCTGCCTCCCAAACTTCATTCAAAGACATCGAGATCAGCGATAGACGTGTGACCAACGATCAATTGAAGAGACTAGGACTTGTAAAGCCGAAGATGCGCAAGTGAGACGTTGCGGAAACTGTGAATGAATGGGATGTTTGCTGATGGTGGTTACAGATCAATCTGGCTTCCGGAGACAAAGGCGCGCTCAGCTAGAAACAGTAAGCGGAATTTTCCGTAGTTAGCCTTATGTCCGGGCTGGACCGTAAACCTTCCCCACGCGCTGACACGCTGCAGGAGTACGAGGAACCAATATGGCACCCATGATATTAGAGCGTACGTCTAGAATTCTGGTATAGCAGATCTTACACTAACCATCGGACAGATAGCAAGCGAAAGGCGGTTGAGCAGCCGGACGATAAATCCAATGCGAAGCGCATCAAGAACTCTCATTCACATTCTCTTACGCCAGAAGATGACAAGAAGATTACCCTAGTCGTCGTACCCTTCCCTGAAAAGGTAGGTTCTAAGCTGCGTTGGAACATCCAGATTCAGCAGCGGTAAATAACATATTATCCTTCCTAGCCCGCCGTCGTTGAAGAGCGCAATGGGGATATCGAATTCCGAGTTGTTAATAACGACAATACGCGGGAGAGTCTTATTATATTGACGGGCCTCAAATGTATATTTCAAAAGCAACTACCTAAGATGCCCAAGGACTACATAGCCCGGCTTGTCTACGATCGCACCCATCTCTCCATGGCTATTGTCAAGAAGCCCCTTGAGGTCGTTGGGTACGTCCCACTTTCAACCCTCCACACAAGCACCACTAATACCCCCGCAGAGGCATCACTTATCGCCCCTTTACCAAGGGTCAGTTTGCCGAGATAGTCTTCTGCGCCATCTCCTCAGACCAACAAGTTAAAGGCTATGGCGCCCACCTGATGTCCCATCTTAAAGACTACGTCAAAGCCACCTCTCCTATCCAACATTTTCTCACCTACGCTGATAACTACGCCATTGGTTATTTCAAGAAGCAGGGCTTCACAAAGGAGATTACCCTTGAGAAGTCCCGCTGGATGGGCTACATCAAAGACTACGAGGGTGGTACTATCATGCAATGCACCATGGTTCCCCGTATCCGCTACCTTGAGGTTGGTAGGATGCTGCTCAAGCAGAAAGAGGCCGTAGCTGCGAAGATCCGCGCATTTTCAAAATCCCACATCGTGCACCCCCCACCCAAGGAATGGCAGAAACCCGGCCCTCACAAAATCGACCCAATGTGTGTCCCAGCTATCAAAGCTTCAGGCTGGTCCCCAGATATGGACGAGCTCGCACGACAGCCTCGTCACGGCCCCAACTACAACCAACTCCTTCACCTGCTGAACGACATGCAGAACCATGGCTCCTCGTGGCCCTTTACCCAGCCAGTCAACAGGGACGAAGTGGCAGATTATTACGAGGTCATCAAGGAGCCCATGGATCTAAGTACGATGGAGGAAAAACATGAAAAGGATTTGTACCCAACGCCTGAGGAATTTATCAGGGATGCGAGGTTGATTTTTGACAATTGCCGGAAGTACAACAATGAGACGACGCCGTATGCGAAGAGCGCGAATAAGTTGGAGAAGTTTATGTGGAGTCAGATTAAGACGATTCCGGAGTGGTCGGTAAGTTCGAACATAGTAGCAAAAGAGGCTTGGTAAGGAAGTCTGCTGACTTTGAGTAAAGCATTTGGCGGAGTAGGGAGGACATCGCTAATGGAGGAATTTGGTTGATTTGATGTGCATCATGAGAAAAATAGGATGTGATACCCCTGGATAGACGGCGCATGGGGCTGGATCTACGGGAGGTATCTCTGCGTACGCTCCTGATGAGGCGTTAGGAAGAGTGACGGAGGAGAAATTTGCATCTTAGTTGTTTCTCGCAATAAATTCGTATCATCTCATGACTTTCTGCTGATGCTCAGCGTTGACAGAATGTATAACTGCACTCTTCGCTAAGCACAGGATCAGTCCCGATTTTGCAGCACTCTAATCAACAAAGATCCCCCCCCAATCTTAGCTTTTGCGATACAACATGCCCTTGACGCCTCCTTCATGCTTCGAAAAACGCCATCGTAGAGCCAGAGAAGTTCTAAAGTCTAGAGCCCCTATGCAAATGTAACGGCCATATCGCGATCGATCGTCTCTCCTCAACCCAACTTCTTTCCAATCCCCGCAAACCTGCCCCCGCGTTTAGCATTCCGGGGCCTCCCTCTCCCAACCCCCTCATCCCAATCCATCATATCTCCCCCTCCCTCCATCCCATTCTCCTCATCCCTCGCGCCCCTCTTCCCCCCCGCCTTCCCCTTCCCCCCATCCTCCCCCATCGCCCTCTCCACCGCCTTCTCATTCTCCAACTCCCTCCTCCGCTGCTCAGCGGCCTTCTTCCTCACATCCCTCACCCTCTCCTCCAGCTCCCCGAGCACATCCCCACAGCGGCTATCCCAGTCCTCGAGCACGGAGATCATTGTGGGGATGCTATTGGGGCGGAGGTCGCGAAGGGGGGAGACGGAGGAGACGTCGATGCGTTGGGCGAGGGTATCGAGTTTGGCGGTTAGGAGACCGGCGTAGATGCTGCTGATGACGATGTCTTCGAGTTGGCGGGTTGTGGGGAGGGAGAGGGCGGTTAGGAGGGAGGGGTAGGTGAGGGTGGTGGGGGAGGTGGAGAGGGTGAGGAGGGTTAGTTGGCGGAGTTTGTTGGATTGGGAGTCTGAGAGGGGGGGGAGGTTGGGTGTTGCTAGATGTGAATTGTAAGCTTTGTAGGCGATTTTATGCTAGAAGAGAAGTACATTGATAGTTGGCCCAGGTGCCCCAGGCGAATATCTCAAGGAGAGTAAGGTAGGAGGCCTGTTCTGGGGATGCGGTGCGGAGAGCTTGGATGTTGGGAGTTTGCAGTAGTTCGGCGAAGACGTATGTGTTTGGGGCAGAGGTAGCTTGGGTGATCAGGTCTATGGCGGCACGTGGGGAGGTTGCGGATTTAGCCAAGAGCACATAGGATTCCAGGGCGTTCAGCGCTTTCTGCTGGGTTTGGTCCATGGTGTCGATTGTTGATGGAGGGGAGGTAGGAGGAGAATAATTAATTCCAATGATCAGACAGATCTTAGGTTTGTACACGATGGTATGGAAGCTCGCTCACTACGCTTCAGTGATGTTTATGGATCTACTCCACAGCCTTACAGGTGCCCTAATCGATAGGAGTGCAGGGATGCAGCAGATCTCATTAGGCGACTTCAACGGCTGGAGCTACAGGGCTACTTCAAGATCCACCAATACGTATTGTTACAATCAGAATTACGGCGATTGAGAAGAACATGGGCACAGGGGTATTATGAGATATGTACTCCGTACCTATTCTATATCGAGGCTCCCAAGCATGTCCTGTTTACTAGAGAACCGAACATTTGCCGGCTGCCGAAAAGTGCATGAAGAGGATCATGGAAATTGGACTTGATGAGCTAGGTAGCATATGCCAATACCATTGTTTGCAAAATGCCACAGTAATAATGTACTCATTTCTCAGATAATGAAGCTTCCGCCTCTGCAAGAAAGAATCCGAATCGGTCACGAAGACAATGTGAACCTGCCGTCGTTGTTCGCTTGAATTATCTGAGGCACCTTACCAAAGCGGCTAGTGTCGGATCAGCCGCTGACAATGAGAACAAACTGTTCATGCCAGCACCAGCTGTCTGACAAAAGCACCACATCTTAGAAGAAGCAGGTTCTTCTTTCGCTATACCTTTCCTGTTCAACCGAGTTACTCAAACTGCCACCGATCTCACCATCAAGCATTTCGACTCGACACCCCACATCTAATTATCCTCCCACCCCAGTGGGCTACATGGTGCAAGTTTGAAGGCTACGGGTCCAACGACCGCCACAAGTATACGGAGCGACTTTGCAGAAATACCTGGGCCATCACTACGAGCCATGGCGACACCCAAACATATGGCGACGACAACATTACGAGTAGAGGGGATGACGTGCGGTGCATGTACATCTTCCGTGGAAAGTGGTTTCAAGAACGTGGACGGGGCAGGTTCCGTGTCAGTCAGTTTGGTGATGGGACGCGCAGTGGTGCAGCATCACTCAAAAAAATTATCACCCGAGGCAGTGAAAGAAATTATCGAGGATCGAGGATTCGATGCGGAGGTTCTATCTACGGATATCCCTATACCGAGAGAGGAGTGTTTGGAAGAAGTAATGTCTGCTGTAAGCGATAGTGAAGAGCTGGAAACACAGAGTTTATCTGCAACTACGCTAGCCGTTGAGGGCATGACTTGCGGGGCTTGCACGTCTGCTGTCGAGGCTGGCTTTAAGAATGTCCCCGGGGTGAAGACAATGAGCATATCACTTCTATCAGAACGAGCGGTGGTTGAGCATGACCCTTCGATCTTATCACCGGACGCCATCGTGGAAATCATCGAGGATCGAGGGTTCGGAGCTACCGTATTGGACACACAGTCCTCCAAGCCACAAAGCAAACAGAGCAAGAAGACTCAAACAATACACCAGCTGCAGAGTGAACTTGCGACCACCACTGTGGGGATCGAAGGCATGACTTGCGGTGCCTGTACTTCGGCCGTAGAAGGAGGCTTCAAGGATGTGCCAGGTGTGGTACGTTTTCGTATCAGTCTTTTGGCAGAGCGTGCAGTGGTGGTGCATGATCCTGTAAAGCTATCACCAGATCGAATCGCCGAGATCATTGATGAGCGAGGTTTCGATGCCAAGATTCTATCGTCACAACGTGGAGCCACAGAACAGTCGACTACTTCTGGGAATGTGCAGTTCAAGATCTTTGGGCTTCAGAGCGCATCCTCGGCCACCGCTCTCGGAGATGCTTTACGTTTGCTTCCCGGGGTCAGCTCGGCGGTGATAGATTATTCAACTTCGAGAGCTAACATCTCGCATAACCCTTCCATGGCAGGGCTTCGGGCGCTGGTGGAGGCTATCGAAGGTCTAGGCTACAATGCCCTGATCGCAGATTCTGACGACAACAATGCTCAGCTTCAGTCGCTGGCCAAGACTCGAGAGATTCAAGAATGGCGACGAGCTTTCACCTACTCCCTTTCCTTCGCCATTCCTGTATTCTTTATCAGCATGATACTACCCATGCTTCCGTCGTGGCTGGACTTCGGGTCTTGTCCTATGGGAATACCTGGTCTATACCTTGGAGATGTTGTCTGTCTTGTTCTTACTATCCCCGTGCAGTTTGGGATTGGCAAACGCTTCTACATCTCAGCCTACAAATCACTAAAGCATGGATCACCCACAATGGATGTACTTGTCGTTCTTGGAACTTCTGCCGCCTTCTTCTTCAGTGTGGCAGGCATGATGGTCTCGGTTTTAACCGCGCCCCATACCCGTCCCAGTATTCTCTTCGAAACCAGCACTATGCTCATAACTTTCATTACCCTTGGCCGTTGGCTGGAGAACAGAGCGAAAGGCCAGACTTCCAAAGCTCTTTCGCGGCTAATGTCCCTTGCACCTTCAATGGCCACCATATATGCCGACCCCATTGCAGCAGAGAAAGCAGCAGAAGACTGGGACGATTCTTTGCCGGTTTCAACGGGCAAGAAAAGTGCAACAGATCAAGAACAAACTGCCAACGCGGCAGAGGAAAAGATCATACCGACAGAATTGATTCAAGTGGGCGACATTGTGATTCTCCGTCCAGGCGATAAAATTCCAGCGGATGGCAATGTTACCCGAGGCCAGAGTTTTATCGACGAAAGCATGGTCACTGGCGAAGCAATGCCGATATCTAAGAATTTAGGAAGTAACCTCATGGCAGGTACTGTCAATGGTGCGGGTCGAGTCGACTTCCGTGTCACCCGAGCAGGGCGCGATACGCAACTGAGTCAGATAGTCAAGCTGGTTCAGGAAGCCCAAACGAGTCGTGCACCTATACAGCGTATGGCTGATATTGTAGCGGGCTACTTCGTACCAACTATCATCGCCCTCGGATTGATGACCTTTCTTACTTGGATGGTTCTTAGCCATGCGCTTCCCAACCCACCAAAGATATTTTTAATGCCTGAGAGCGGTGGGAAACTCATGATTTGTTTGAAGCTCTGCATATCTGTGATCGTATTTGCATGTCCATGCGCACTTGGCCTAAGTACCCCAACAGCTGTCATGGTCGGCACCGGAGTCGGCGCTGAGCAAGGGATACTAGTAAAGGGTGGTGCTGCGTTGGAGACTGCTACAAAGATCAACCACGTCGTTTTCGACAAGACCGGCACATTAACAATGGGCAAGATGAGCGTTGCAGAAACTAAGTTGGTGCAAACCTGGGAAGCGAATGAATGGCGGCGACGACTGTGGTGGAGTCTTGTTGGTTTAGCAGAGATGGGCAGTGAACATCCCATCGGCAAGGCCATCCTCAACGCTGCGAAAGAAGAGCTTGGCATTGGCTCCGAAGGAATGATGGATGGAAGCATCGGCGATTTCAAAGCTACAATCGGCAAAGGTGTTTCTGCCTATGTTGAGCCTGCAACGTCCGCCGAACGAAAGCGCTACAAGATTTTAATTGGGAACGCATCATACCTATTTGCGAACGGCATCGCTTTGCCAAGCGATACCGATGTAACCTCACCTACCTCTCCAACCAAAACGTCTCAAGTTCCTCCCTCAGGGACCACCCAGATATATACGGCAATCGATGGGACATATACTGGCGCTCTCTCCCTCTCTGACACTATCAAACCCTCTGCCCGTGCCACCATCCTTGCGCTCAACCGAATGTCCATCACTTCCTCTCTCGTGACTGGTGACCAGCTTCCTACCGCCCTTGCTGTTGCTAATAGCGTCGGCATTTCCTCTTCCAACATTCACGCTGGCGTTTCCCCAGACCAAAAGCAAAGCATCATAAAACAGCTCCAGAGTGAAGGCGCCATTGTCGCTATGGTCGGTGACGGCATCAATGACTCTCCTGCCCTCGCCACGGCGAATATAGGCATCGCTTTGAGTTCAGGTACAGATGTTGCCATGGAGGCCTCAGATATTGTACTCATGCGCCCGGAAGATTTGCTAAGCGTGCCGGCCTCTTTGAATCTATCAAGGACGATCTTCAACCGTATCAAGCTCAACCTCCTATGGGCATGTCTCTATAATGTGATTGGCTTGCCTTTTGCCATGGGCATTGGACTCATGCTTCCTGGAGGATTCATGCTTCCGCCTATGGCTGCTGGTGCAGCCATGGCGGCGAGTAGTGTGAGTGTAGTGGGAAGTAGCTTGCTTTTGAAATTTTGGCAAAGGCCCAGGTGGATGACGGTGGAGAGTTTAGAAAGGGATGGAAAGAATGGAGAGGGACTGAAAGGGATGGGAATGTTGAGCGATGCCCACGGATTGAGAGGAAGGGTGAGTAGAGGGGTCATGGGCTTGGTGAGGAGTAAGGGAAAAGTAGATGATGGATATCTCCCGCTGCAGGATATAGAGGGTTTTTGATTGTCTGGATGATTACTTTGGCGCGGCGTTCGGGTGTATCAGCATTGAGCGTGGCGTTGGTGAATAGCTCGCCATGATGACCTGGTCGAGCCGAAGCAGGAGCGCGAAGCTTCTCGAGAACATACTGGCGATGGCCGACCGCGGCGGAGCTTTTAGCGGAACGCGCCCCTTGCTCTCCAAGCCGTCTTCCACAAGATGGATGTATATATATATACATTACATACACCCCGGACTTGTAAACGTGGGTCACCGCATTCGGATTCGGAAGGGAGCAGAGGCGAGCATACAGGGAGTGCCTTGTTCTACAACGCTACTTCCCAGGCAAGTTACCTACCATCATCTAATATACAATAGAATAAATTTTTTAGAATCTTCGACTCGATTGATCGAGAAAAGTACTGATCATAGGATTTTTCATTTCGCAATCAGATGATTGAACATCAAAATTTTCGGTTTTGCACACGTCTGCACACGTCTTTTCAGTTCTTTTCAATTTGCTTATATGATTATACTGAATGAAGCACTGGATGGAACACTGGATGGAGCAAATATGGAGCACTGGATGGAACATTGGATGGAGCAAATATGGAGTACTGAACGGAGCACTGAGTGGAACACTGAATGGGTAATACCGATATTGATTAGATATTTTGGGGGATTTCACTCAATTTTGATTTACTACCTCATGCTGAGGTGGTCGTCCCCTTATATACTATTTATCAATCGCTTTCCAGATAAGTTCTTTCTAAAGTAAATTAATCTTTGTGTTAAGAGCGCAGTATCAAGGTCAGCTTCCCTTCTATCTTACTATATTAATTAAAAGCTGACTGCCTATGCGATACCGCCTCAGTCCCCTTAGCCACCGTCCTAAAAGTGCCTACGAACAGTAAGAATTTACGCAAATAATTACTGTCCGGAGACATTCACCACCCACCTAACGTAGCTTTGACGTCACGGAAGTTGTCAACTGGTGAATATCTTAGTTGCAGATACATGAATATGTCGACCCCTCATCTAAAATCACTTGACTATCATCAATAGTCATGATTGACGACTTGAGTATCATTAGTCTTATCACACAACTCTCACGGGCTACTGTTTTCATTCTATCATCATGGGATACTCTGTTCCGAAGGACTGTTCTTCTCGCCATGTCGTTGTTATCGGCACCGGCACACTGGGGCGTCGCGTTGGCCTTGTCTGGGCTTCAAAAGGGGGTGCTGTAAAGATGGTCGACAGCAAGGCCGACGCCGCATCAGAAGCACTCTCCTGGATCAAAGAAGAGCTTCCAGCTCGAGTCAAAGCCATCAATGGCTCAGAAGGAGAGGTCATGACCGAGACAGACACCAAAGAAGCCGTTAAAGGCGCTTGGATGGTTGTCGAATGCATCCCCGAGATCAAAAACGCCAAAATCGAGCTCCTCGGTCAACTAGACAAGTGCTGTACAGATGACACCATCATCGCTACCATATCTTCGTCATACAAAAGTCGCGACCTCATTGGCAATGTCAGCGAGCAAGGTAGAGCACGAGTGCTCAATACCCACTACTTTCAGCCTCCTGAACTCCCACCGGTGGAAGTCATGTCCAGCGGATATACCGATCCTGCCATCATTGACTTTCTGGTTCCAAAGCTTCGAGAAATCGGCCTGGACCCCGTAGTTGCCAAGCAAGAGTCTACTGGTCTTATGTACAACCGTGTCTGGGCAGCCCTGAAGCGCGAAATCATGATGGTGCTCGCCGATGAGGTCGGGACACCGGAGGATATAGACAAGCTCTTCCGTTATTCTTTCCAGTCCAAAGGTGCGCCTTGCGAGCTTATGGACAATGTCGGCCTCCAAACAGTGTGCAACATTGAGGATCATTATATCGAAGAGCGCGGCAACATTCCAACTTATCCAGTCGAGTTCATCCGAAAAGCTTACGTCGAGAAGGGCAATCTAGGCACGATGACGGGCAAGGGTTTGTACGACCATTCAAAAGGTTCAGGACATCCGGAGGCTGCGAAGAAAGAGTCATTGAGATCACAGCTCATTGGCGCATGGGAGCTGGTTGAGTACTCTGCGCATTCAAAATCCGATCCCAGCAACAAAGTCTATCCCATGGGGCCACACGCTCAAGGTATCATCATGTATACTCCGGACGGGTATATGTCTGCACAACTCCAGATTCCCGGCCAGCCAGATTTCAAAGTCAACGATCTCCATAGCGGGAGCAAGGACGAATTGGCGCAAGCTGGAAAGAACTATTTGGCATATACCGGGCCGTTCTATCTTGATGAGAGTGGCAGCGAGCCAGTGCTGAAGCACCACATGACGAACTGCAGCTTTCCGAATTGGATGGGCAATACGCAAAGGCGGATAGTCGGCATCACGAAGGAAGGTGGCAACAAGTTTCTGACATTGGGTCCAGAGGGAGCTACTTTGGTTATGGGGGAAATGAGGGTCATAACATTGAAATGGCGCCGGCTAGAAGGCAATTAATTAGGCCTTCTACATACTCCACCACATATTAACTGGGGAGTATCGGATTAGCGATAAGGAGGCGTTGGACACGTAACGGCAGCCTTTTTTTCTAGTATTGAATTGGCTGATCCCTCTCAGCTTTTAGCAGGTTTTTAGCAGGTTTTTAGCAGTCAAAGATCTCACTTAGCTGTGCGCTCAGCTAATATCGGTTTCAACTCTTGCATCATTTATTATGTGAATATTTGCTTTCGTCGACTTATATACGGAGTAACGTTTGCGCATGCTGCGTAGTCAGTCAAGGCTAATCCGAAGGGGCTTAGAAAGGGCGCTAACCCGAAGGGGCTTAGCGACGCTGGCACGTCTGAGAACTGAGGCAAGCTTTTCCTGCTCAAGCCTAGCTGTGCGCCAAGCATTCGCCGCGGTCGCGAAGGCGACAAAGCATCCAAATACTGAAGACTTCCTTCTGATTCCTTGCCTTCCACATCGTCAACACACAACACATGGTCTCAGTACTTCCAACGTATCCCGTCTTTTGCATCACGACCGCGCAAAATTGCTACTTCAAATAACCTAAACATTTCTCGTTCACCGTGATGTCGGACCCTCCATCTCAGTTGATTCCCTCAGGCGACCTCTCCAAGTCAGAGATAATCAAGAAGTATTCAATAGGCACGGGGCTCGATGCATTTCGCATGGATTTCAGCTCAGCTTGCGAGGAGCTGGGTGTCCCTGAATCATCTAACACAACGCAGAACCTGAATGACAAAGGTGAGATGGTCATGTCAGGCAGCAAGCTCTTGCTAAATGTATGCAGCTCTTAAAAATCTCGCGCTCACTCTGTTCCTGACCCTGCAGAGCCTTTCGGTTGTTCGACATCTTCCCTCGCCAAACCGTCACGGAACTCTATTCGGCGACCTGGGAAGGTTTTCATTGCTCGTTGATTCAGATGATTTCGCTGTTAGATCCATTATCCCAATACTGGATGAGATCGACAAGAACGCATCCGACGTAGCTATCTTGAATGCTGTGTACGACCTCGTCAACGAGTCAACACCTCCTCCTCGTCAGCTACCCTACCCTCACCAAACCCCGACCTCCTTCAACACGGGCAGCTTGGTCAACACATCCGAGAATAGGAAACAGTTTGATGGCGCGCTGAAAGATGAGCTCGGCTCATCTCTTTACATTGATGTTCCAGACTTCTTCGACGCTTTCTTCGGCGAGATTGTGAATCTCTCGTCGGTGGCGGACACTGTTTTCAGAAAGTGCCAAGGAGGGAAACATCCACTATACAATGAGGAAGAAGGCGGCTGGCGTGACTGGCCTAAGGATGCAAAGGAAGAGCAGGTTCTACAATGGCTGAAAGAGCTGGCTGACAGATTTCTGGAGTTTGCGAAAAGAACTGAGCCCGTCCCGAGCAGTCGACGGAGACCTTTGGGTCAGCCCAACCAGCCTTTGTCAGGGTCTACCACTTACCGTAAGCTTGACGTTGGGTTTGTGGACGATGCGACGAGCACCGACCGCGTTCTTTACGATTGGTCACAGATCCTCGTTCCAGGAGAGCTGAAAAGCAACCCCAATGCCGATAGACATACCAGTACATGGCTTGACCTGGCAAGGTACGCAAGAGAGGTATTGACCGCTCAAGATAGCCGTCGCTTTGTCATTGGATTCACTCTTTGTGGATCTATCATGCGGTTGTGGGAGTTTGACCGGCTGGGAGGGATCGCTTCTTCTCCATTCGATATCAATGCGGAAGGTCTGCAATTCGTCTCGGCAGTATTGGGGTTTCTTTGGATGAACAACGAACAACTCGGATTCGACCCTACAATCTCGGAAGAGGATGGCAGACGCTACATAAAGATCACGCGAAATGGGAAGCCAGAGCGACTTGTTATCGACAAGCTAATGAAGCGACACTCATCCGTGGCTGGACGAGCAACAACTTGCTGGAGGGCACATCGCGAAGGAGACACGTCCAAGCAGATCCTTGTCGTCAAGGACTCATGGCAGTACCCTGAACGGGAAGAAGAGGGCGAATTGCTACGTGAGGCAACGGAGAAAGGAGTAGTGAACGTGGCCAGATATTATCACCACGAGACGGTACACGTGGGCGGCAGCGAGGACGATGTCAACGGAAATGTTCGAAAAGGGTTGGACATCATGAGAGCGAGCAACGCTTTTCGAATCGGGTCGGCAAGCAAGGCAGAGGGCAAGATGCTCCCACCAAGTACGTCTGGTACATCGATCGGAAGTTTGCAGAGGAGCAGAAGTGGGGTTACCGCTAGGAGCAACGCTCGGAAGCGATCGTCGAGTTCCCTCAACGCACCGTTACCGTCGAGTAAGCGCACATGTTCGAGTTCTCCACACAAGCAAGAAGCGAGCCAGGTAAGGCCGAATAGGGTACGTCGTCGGGTGGTCCTGCGCGATTATGGAAAAGGCATACATAAGGCAAGCTCGAGGGTAGCAATGCTTACTGCGTTGGAAGGTAACATAATAGGTAAGAGATGCAAACAGAGATTGGTCGCGCTCAAGACTGATAATGACAGGACATGAATCATTACGTGAGCTTACAGGTAGAATCCAGAGCGATGTATCGATAGGGAACCTACTGATGAATGAGGACGACGATAATCCTTCTTGGCCAGCGTTCTTGATCGACCTTGACCTTGCAGTTAAGGAAAATCGCGACAATCCGTCTGGAGCTGCGAATAAGACGGGGACGAGAGCTTTCATGTCAATCAGGGCGCTGGATGGTGAGAAGAAAACCTTTATGGACGACTTGGAGTCAATATTTTGGCTTCTCTTCTGGATCTGCATACATTACACGGGGCCGAATGGAGTGGGTCGAGTGGTTCCAGAGTTCGAATCGTGGAACTATGAGTATACCAGTAGGCTGGCCGTGATCAAATTTGGCACGGTGATCGAGGAGCGGCGTTTCATCAGAACCGTAACGAAGCATTTTACGCCATATTTCCGGCCACTCATCCCTTGGGTCAACAGGTTGCGGAAAACGGTGTTCCCAGATGGAAAGACACATGAAAGGGAAGACCGAGAGCTCTATTCTCGGATGAGAGGGGTATTGCGGAAAGCAATGGACGATCACGACGTGAAGGCGGGATGGACAGGATAAGGTCGTCGGTGGGAAAGCGTTGAATTCGCACATCTAGGGCCTCATCAAGACTAGTATTTTCTCCGAATTAAGCTGAGTTATCTCATAGCTCATTCGGGCGTTACTCTATGCTCAGTACAGACATTCAAGTGAACAGCAATGAAAGCAGACCAGCCATGACGAACTAACCCAAGCATAAAGGGAGCCCAAGTGCAGAATGGTGCTCAGGCACAGTCATGCGGTTCTGAGCCTTCGGTACGAACTGGGTCCTACTTGTGCCTAGTCACCAGCCGGCCCAGGCATATCATCAGCCTCATTTCCTGGCAGTCCAGATTATCGCACGGCAAATTCGTGGGCGCGGAGAGAAGGACAGTGATAGAGCTCACAAAGACTAAATCTCGCACATCTTCGCAGAAGGGGCTCTTGCAGACTTCATGCAGGCCAAGAAGGACCTCAAAACGGATTTGCGACATGGTCGACGATGGTCAATCCTGGTGGACGGTTTTGCTGATGACGAAAACGGGGTAACCTCTGGACTTGGTTTGGGAGTCATCCTTCTCTGTAGTCCTTCGATGAAGAAAAAAATGTCTAACCCCGCCGTTTTCGTTTAGGAAAGGGAGCAGCAGGGTCGCTTTAGAAGGAGCATCGAGGGAGCGGCTGAGGGAGTAGGGGGGAGCAGCGAGGGAGCAGGGGCCGCAGTATTTACAGGAGCCCAAGTTGGCAGCCTAATAGCCCAGCCGCGCCGCAGCTACTCACATTGCATCCAGTAAACACCTGTCATAGCTGTTTATCCAGCTATGCTTCCAACTGCCTTAGACTCAGCCACACGCCTCCGGCTGCCTAAAAAGAAGTCAAGGTTCGTAAGGCACCACAAAACTTTCCCATGAATTTCCCTATTCTCTCACGCATTCCGCGCGCAAGGCCAAAGCTGTTGTAGGCGCTTCTCTCCTAGATTTGGAAAAGCTTTGGATAGGCAATGACATGGGATACAGCTAGCAAAGCCCTGAAATTTTTTTAAAGTAGGTATGCAGAGTCGTCAGAAAAAACACTTGATCCCCATCCCAGCATGCTGAAGATTTTTGTTGGAACTCATTCAACTCATCTGCATATTTCCCGATTTATGTTTCATTACGGCCTTTCCCATTTGTTCGCCCCTTCCAACGCAGCACGCTTTATTCGATGAGAAGTGCTCCCGTTGGAGCGACTCATATCAGTGAAATCCCGTATCTTGCCGTTTCCCGCCTTCCCCTGACACATTTCGACCATTTTTAAAGATGTGTTAGTCCTTTCCGGGAAAGTACCGGCGAAAGCTAAAGAAAAGGTGAGAGAGCAAGCATCAAGCTCCCGATGAAGAGAACAAAAGGCTTAAAATCTGATCTGAATTCGAAGATTTTTGGAGATTCTGGATTGCAAGGCAGAATTGAAACTCTTGAAGGGCTTTTGAACTGGTTCCTGGCCATTCTCAACTGACGAGCAACTCCTCCACGGCCCAGCCTTCAACGGAATCGTCTTGCCACTCGTACACACCTTCCCATTGCCATTCACATTGGTGCTCGAGCGATTCACCCTCATGATTTTCCATGCAAACACAGACGATTACGAGGAGTGCAAAATCTTCTCCTCGCCTGTTGCCACCATTATATGCGTTCATCTCATCAGCCGCCAACGGTCTAAGTAGCTTTATCTTAGCACCAGGAGTCACTGCAAACTTCCTAAGTGTTGCGCAAGCATTGGCAAAGTCTGGCCTTGGGTATAGCTCTGATTCTGGGTCCACTTCTGTATCTGGGTTTTCACTATAAACGAGGGATTGCCGATTTTGATCAAGCCACAACAACGTCGTCTTCTCTGCCTGGCAACGCTCGCATAAATCCTTGATGACTTCTAAACCCATGTTCAGATAAAGTCATTTACGAAACAAGTCTTTCGGCGTCCTCTGCACATTCTGGCTTCCCCTTCCGTCATAGGAAGGATAATAGACGCTATAATTTTGGTGGAGGCCATTCCCTAACTCCACAGACCGCTGCTGAGGGCGGATGTACGAGTACGGTGTTCCCGGAGCCCAACTAAGTCCGGGAACAGCCTCAATGCGACAGGCGCTAGAGACTAGAAACGCGGATTTGACATCACGTTGCAAACGCCAGAAGTCATGTACAGATTTGGTTGCGTTTGATATGCTTAAAAGACCCCAGATGAGGATCTCATCGCCTTCTCGAGACGCATAACGCTGGCTTAGAAGATGACCTACTTCTTCAGTCTCCTTGTCTGAGCCCACATGAACGGAAGATAGCAGATGTTGCACGCATCCGAGAAGGACTGCAAGGTTCACAGCCTCAAATTGGTGCATACGCTGTAAGACGTCTTTTAGGACGATTGTATTATCGTCTTTGCAAAGTATTTGAATCGATGTATTCCCTCTGATTGCTTCGAGCATGGTCCAAGCTCTCACTCCCCAGTCGCAGACCAGCAGTACCGACAATAGAGTCTCGAGCTCCTCTATCGAAGAATTGTCAATGGATACAGATTGTATGTCTTGGTCGCTTATCAATGTGACCTTGCTGTCGCGGAAGATGCTGTTGATTGACTTTATGGCTTCAGTCCG
>JAABUY010000320.1_pt1 | contig 90819 bp, 136 predicted proteins | sample 5560271 | NCBI WGS metagenome assembly JAABUY01 (sample SAMN10711886, study PRJNA513374) | rock metagenome | isolation source: Antarctica rocks | place: Antarctica: Victoria Land, University Valley | reverse complement strand
TTCGGTGGATAGGGGGGTTTCGGTGGAATTGAAGGGCTCGAAGGAGTCTGCGGGGGGGCGGGGGGCTGAAGGGAGAGAGAGAGGGGGCAGGGGAGAGCACAGGGAATAGGGGCGGAGGGGGTGGTTGGGAGCGGGGAGCCGAACAGGGGTGTTGAGGGAAGCGGCGGCGGGCAGGGGAGAGAGCCGGCAGGGAGGGAGAGGGAACCGTCAGCAGGCCGAAAACTGATCATAACTGAGGGTGGCATACTTTGAGCCATGGCCGAGGAGATGCCGGAACTGGTAGACGTCGATCAGCCAAGGACACCGACCATAAGGATGAGAAAACCTGACTCACTTTGTTCCGTCGAAGAGGAAGTACAGCTCTGAAGTATGCATCACCCCCTTATACGGGGCAGCGGCAAGCTGCACGGGTTTTGGAGTATTCCATCTACCCAAAGCCACCCGTCAGCTGCGCTATTTCAACACATTGTAGAAGGAGGTGAACCCACCGGTAGTTAAAAGCCAGCTTCCCATATTTCGCCGTCTGGTTGCGACGTACCAATCGAAGCACGTAAACTGAGTGTGCCCGACTAGCGTCTGGGCCAGGTCGTAGAACGAGGTGAAGTCGCTGATGTTGTAGTACGTCAATGCGCGCCGGAACGTCGCGTTTGACTATTCCACTACCATTAGTACACTATTGATATGAAGAGATGGTGCGCACCAGAGTCATGTAGCGGGAGGAGGTCAGAGCGGTGTACAGCTGCGAGGTATTTGGTGACCGACGCGGGGGAACCGGTCAAAGTCGTCCCGTCGTTGTTCGCATGTCCGGCCATGACGGATACGCTGATGTCGCTCCTTGAGCGGGAGCCTGATGAAGTAAGGTGAGGGAGCTCACTTGTAGAACTTGCCCTGTTTGACGAGCTGGCTTGGGAAATCGGGGATGTTGGTCCCGTCGATGATCGGGAGGTACTTGCATAGCGGCTGAGGTCGGTGATCTGGATGGAGGCATATCAGCCAGGCAGAGTCCACCAGATCATATTGGGGGGAATTTGGATTTTGGGGAGAAGGATGGACTGACTGATGGCAGCGATGAGTGTCCTGTACGACGTATTTCGGAGACAGCTCACCACGTCGTCCTCCAAATCACATTCGACGAATTGGGTGACGTTGTGGAAGCGCATTCCTATTGCGTCAGCGGTCATCATCGGGGCCGGAGCTTACCTCATAGGTGGAAGGCAGGGGGAACGGGTCATTCCCGATACTCTAAAGGATCTGTGTCTCTCAGCATGATCCTGAGCGATGCGAGATTGACACAAACCGCTCCCTGGAACGGCGGGTTCTCTCCCCCACCCGACGGTTATCCCTGTCCCGAACATTAGCTTCTCCATCTCATTGGAGCCGAATGTCACCGGATGGCATCATCATTGGCTCGACAAAAAGATTCCGTCCAAGCCAAGGCATGCAGAGCCGCGCTTTCCCGCCCTCCGGGGACCCGTGCCGGAATCGGTTGTTTCCCCCGTACTACCCCGCATGGCTCCGGTCCGACAGGCGCCGGCATGAACCGGGCTGCGCGGTCAAGTACGAAAAGGGGCGCGCCGCTTTGACACATCATTGACCGAAACTGCACACCACACCACTGGCAACCACTCGACACCGTCAAGATGTCTTACGAGCCCAAGCACGATATTGAGGTGGATCATGTCGAGGATCCGGTGAAGGCGCATAGGGGATTGGCTGCGGCCAGAGAGGCAGAGACCAAGTATGCGGATCTGGGTGCGGATTGGTTGGCGCAGTATTCCGGTCCGGAGATCGACATCACCACCGAGGAGAGTGATCGTGTTCGATGGAAGATCGATCGCAACATCTTGCCTCTGTGAGTTGATGTGTGCACAGAGTGAGGAGGATTGAGGTTCTGATACAAACATGATAGCATCTCCGTGATCTATTTCTGTCAGCAACTTGACAAGTCGACTTTGTCGTTCGCCGCCGTCTTCAACATCCAGACCGATGCGCATCTTCAGTGAGCCTCTTCCAGCCACGTCCTATCATACAGTTCTGATCGTCTTCGCAGTGGATCCGAGTACTCATGGCTCAGTTCCATCGTATATTTCGCACAGCTCGTCTTCCAGCCACGTCAGTGTCTTTTCACCTTCCTGATCCCCGTCCAATGATACAATCCAGTCTCGGTCTACGCTCTGGTCAAGTTTCCGGTCAATTACTGGATCTGCTTCTGCTTCGTCTGCTGGGGCGCATCGGTGACCATCATGTCCGCCTTCCGGAGCTTCGCCGGGATCGCCGTGTTCCGATTCATCATGGGTGCTTTCGAGGCTTCCATCGCTCCTTCCATGCTCGTCGTCGTCGCCATGTGGTGGACCCGTCGTGAACAGCCGCTCAGGAACAACATCTGGTACTCGTGCAACGTGAGTCCTTCACCAAGTCAAGCATGATGCGGACACTGACGAGTCGCCTGTAAGGGTATCGCATCCATCCTTGGCAGTCTTATCAGTTACGGTCTCGGCCACATCCACAACAGTCACCTCCGTCCCTACCAGATCATCTTCTTGGTCTGCGGGTTGATGTGAGTGGATCGTCATCGGAATAAACTTCCCTGCTGATACGATGCCCGGTAGTTCCGTCGGCTGTTCTATCCCGATGATCTTCGTCTTCCCCGGTCACCCGACTCGCTCTCGCTTCCTGACCGAGGAGGAAAAGTACGTTGCCCTGCAGAGGATCCGATTGAACCAGACCGGTACTCAGACCACTCGTGAGTGACGAGCCGATCCCACCTTCACTGTGCTCATTCAGCTTCGCAGACTTCAAGTGGTCCCACGTCATCGAATGCTTCACCGACCCCAAGCAGTGGATGTTCATGCTCATGAGTGTGTCCCTCCCGCGCTACCTGTTCCGCGAATAACCAGCTGATCCGTCCCGTAGCCTTCTGCATATCGCTCGTATCCGGCGGTATCGGTGCCTTCGGCCCGCTCATCCTCAAAGGGTTCGGACTCTCCACCTTCCAGACGATACTGTACAACATGATCCCCGGTGGGATCGCGATCGTAACCAACATCCTGACCGCCTTCCTGATCATGAAGACCCGATACAAGTCTCCCATCCTATTCGTCGCCTCCCTCTTCCCGCTCGCCGGCGCGATCGGACTCTACCGTCTCCCCCGTACCGGTACCGCATCCAGCAACCACTCCCTCCTCGCCGTCTTCTTCATCCTCCAGGTATTCCAGTGCATCACACCCATCATCTTCACCTGGACGTTCGCCAATACCGCGGGTCACACCAAGAAGACCACCACCACCGGGATGCTCTATATTGGACTGACCGTCGGAAACATCGTCGGTCCCCAGCTTTACAAGGCCAAACAAGCGCCATTGTACAAGACCGGCCTCGAAGCCAACCTCGCGGTCCTCTGTGTCCTCTCCGGATTGATCGTCCTTCAGACCCTATACCTCGGTTTCCTCAACCGACGAAACGTCACCCGCCGTCGCGCGAGCGGTAAGACCGGAGCGATGATCGATTACTCGCTCGAGGCGTCGTCCAAATGGAAGGGACTCCGTGCGGATCAGGCGGCAAAGGACGCACAGGAAAAGGGCCATGCGGAGGAGCATTATACTCAGGCGTTGCTCGATCTGACGGATCTCAAGAATGAGGACTTTGTTTACTCCCTCTAAGGACGAAGGAGATGGGGTCGGGATGGGTTTTCGCGGATAAATAATGTATATGCGGTGGGGCGGGGAGGGTTCCCCCAACCGGGTCGATGAGGTCTGATGGGAATATGTATGCTGGAAATGATTTGTTGCGCCATTTGCCGGGAGTGCACATTTCCATGTACGGTGGCGACGAACCTATCAAAAGGTTGCTCGGTCTTTGCTATAGCATGCTCGCCGGCTGCTGATGTCTCCCCGTCCACCAGAATCAGATGCACCTCTACGACATGCAGATCTTGTGTTTGCCGTCCACACCGCAGTCTGGATCCCGATCCAACTCCTGACATGTCCCAGACAGCAACATCAAGAACAGGGAGAACTCATCTTGCATCGCTTCCTTTACTTCCTCTTACCCACTCATAGTCGAGATGATCCCGCTCGTCTCGCCCCCTCACCGCGCATGCTCGAAAGACTGCGCCCCTCCCCCATCACCACCATACTCGAACGGACTCCCCGGCTGAGCCTCATAGACATATAGCGTCGAGTTACGTTGATCCGGCAACCAATACACCCTCAATTTCCCATCCACCACACCCACATCCATCGGGTTCTGCGCCACATTCACCCCCAGCTCACTCTGCAATACCACCGGCACCTCGTCCAATGGGGTCATCGTCTCTGTATCGACTATGGCGAGACCGCCGAGATTGAACGTCTGGTCGGCCGAGCCGAGGGTGGCGATCCCGGAACAGAGCATGGTGGAGCGGTGCTGGTAGTAGGCGGGGTGTCCGAGGAATTTGCAGTCTTGGTAGTCTATGAAGTACGAGGGATTGCGTTGGACCCGGATGGGGGAGGTGAACGAGATATAGGTGGCGTGTTGGTTGGGGAGGAAAGAAGTGGAGTTCCGACTTCCCCAGTTGAGGGTGTAGAGCTTGTCGGTGGAGGTATCGTGCACGACTCCACCTTGGTGGTCCGAGATATGCGAGATCGTCGTCGGCTCCAACGTCGAAGGGTCGATCCGGACAAGAGTCGCCGTGGTATTTGGACGATACTGAGCGATAGTCGCCCAGATGTATTTCCCATCGTAATCTATACCCCCATTGTGATACTCGATAGCCCCCCGTTCGGTCAGCGTCGCGTCGGCAATCCTCGACCCATTCCCATCAAACACGATCAGGTGGGCGAAACCCGCTCCGGCAGTCCTATCCGTTCCATTAAGGATAACCGAGCTCCCACCGGGGTTCGTCCCAAATTTCTGGGTCAATTCCGTATATTCGCCAGCGGAGACGAGATATCTATCCTCGCCTATCCTGGTGATGCCTTCTGGCTCGTAGGTATCGCCCTGGAATGGGATGGCAGAGATGAGCTTCCAGGTGGTGGTACGTCCTAGTTTGGAGAAGGCTGCTACGATGGCGTCGGAATGACTAGCTGCGGAAGGGGGTGGGAGAGGGGAAGGGACGAATGGGGTGGAGGGTTGAAGGATGGTGATGTTGAGGGCCAGGGTGGGGAGGGGGAGGGGGAGGGTGAGGATGGCGATGAGGGTGAGGATGGCGATGAGGGTGAGGGATAGCATGGTGATTGATCTGATTCCTGTCTACTTGTCCTGTGAAGGGATGAAGTATCGTCCATGGTTTCCATATTCTCGGTCTCACGGGGTCAAAAGGAAGAGATGAAGCACGTGCGTGATATGACTCAAAAGAGACCATCTGGGTTTATCGCCGGATCACCGGCACCCAAGGACTTTTCTCTAAGTTACCTTATTTCGTTTTGAAACAGAGACCATCTCTCTCGATGCATTTCCTCCCCACGCAATGGACCTCCTCGAATTCTACCCTGATCAGGGAGTCCCTGCTCCAGCTCAACGAGTTCCTCAACCAGCCGACACCGAAATCCATCCTCTATGCCTCGTTCATCCTACCCTGGATGATAGCCTACCTCGTTCAACTGCAAGGCACAAGGCCTTTCCGAGTCGTGCTCTTCCCACTCTCTATCCTCCCCGGGGTCTGGTGCTTCTTTGCCAAGAACGACTCCTGGGGACCTGGTAAGTCGGCTCGAGGTTGAAATCATTCTGATCGAGACTGAACAGTGAATCGGATGTATTTCTCTCAATATTTCGTGCGCAACCGTTCTGCGACTTTTCCCAGAGAGGAGCCCTGCTGACACGATAACGATGTCGAGTTAGGTCTTGGTGGTACGTACTTTCATCTCGCCTTGAGAATTGGCGCTCAGACCTGTCAGCATCTCCTCACCATCACTCGCTATGCCTTCCTTGACCGATCGCCCGCATACCAAGTAGCTCGGCCGGAGTCTCCTTTATCCTTCGTCCGAAACCTCACGGGATACAAGGCGTTCGATCTCCTCGCCAACCCGATGCGGCGTATTGGCCTCGTTCCAGGTACCGCCATCAGATCATCCGCCAGGCCACCAAGCTATGTCCGAAGCATCCTTCACCACCTCTGGCACTTCTTCCTCAACTTCTTCATCTTCGATGCCGCTTCGTACCTTGTCTTCCGACTCGCTCCGATGACTTTTGGCCATCCCACCTTGGCCGTCGGAGGCGACTTCAGACGATGGTGTCGAGAGCTTGCTTCCCAGTCTGGGCTACCGATCCCGGCGATCTGGTTGTTCTGGGAGATCTGCCAGATCATCAAGATAGGTAATGGGACATGTCTCGCCTTCCACCTCTTCGCCATCCCAGCCTTGATCACTGGACTCTACCGACCGGAGGAATGGCCGAGACTTATGCATCAGCCGGTGAAGAGCTCTAGTCTGAACGAATTGTGGGGCACGAGGTATCACCAGGTACGCCGCTCCACATCCTCCCAGTTCTGCCCTGGCTGATTCAATCTAGTTACTGCGGGTGGGTTCGATCATCGTGAGATCATACTGACCATGTAGTACCCACTTCATTACCTCGCCACACCTCTCAATTTCCTCCCACGATCGCTCCACATGATCCTCATCTTCGCCCTATCCGCCGCCTTCCACATCACGATCTTCTACCCCATCCAACACGAATTCTCCATCCGCCCATACGCGATATTCTACCTCGCCAACGGGATCGGGTGTGCCCTCGAGCGAGAATATTACAGGCGGACCGGTCGGAAAGTCGGCGGGTGGGTCGGTTGGATCTGGACTTGGTCGGTCCTCCTGATCAGCGGAGTACCCGTGGCGGAGCATGAGTATTCAAACGGCTGGGCCGGGGTCAATAGAGGGGAGCTCGGGAAGGACAGGTCGTTGTCGTTGGTCGAGTGGGTGGTGTACTGGCTCGATATGGGGAGTCATCCGAAATCGTAGTTCGGAGAGTGCATGGACAGCGATCCAACACCCATATGAAATGACAAATGCAGCTCAAATCTTCCATGTGGATGACAAGCTGTGCGTGGCTGCAATCTACCGCATTTGCGTGCTCGGGATTCAACGCAGGGGAAGAAGGCCTGAATGAAAGGAGACTGTTGAAGCGTATCCTTTGTGCTGTCAACGTCAATGAAACGTCCTCTCTCATCGCTCCTCTGGCGTTGCTGAACCATACCCAAGCGATATTTCTTCTCGACCGCGAACGAAAACCCATTGGTTCTCCGACTCCAGCTATGAGCTCAAACTGTTTATCCTCAGCCGTCAGGATACTTCGGGACTCGGCCCACCCCATCTGGATTTGATCCACTCGTACCCCTACCGTCACCTCATGATGTCCACCCCACCCAGCGGTCTAGAGCCACCTCGATCTGATCCCTCCTCGTTCCCCTCTCCGCACATCCCCCAAGCATCAATCCGCCACCCCCTCACCCAGCCACTTTCCCCCGACCTACCCACCCAGGATGCGCTCTACCTCTTCTCAAACTTCTCGAGCTACATGAGGAGTCCACGTGAGGGTGCCGAGGGGATCAACAATAGTGAGGACTTCAAGGATACCGTAAGGCTCCTCGACTTTGCAAGGGTGAGAGCTATGCCAATCTTGGTTTTTTGCCTCGGAGATCAGACTGATCCAAAAGTACAGTCAATGGCAAATCAACCTCAATCCAACGTCCACATCCTCCACCTGAAATACCGCTTCCACAGCAAGTCTCAAGCATTCCAATCCCACTATTCCACCGGTGATGATCACCTCACTTTTAACATTCAAGTTGGCAATCCTGTCCGCCAGCCATTCTCAGTCTTCCAGGATCCGGTGATCAAGATTGACTACCGCTTGTCCCAGTATCTCCCTCTCACTCTTGCTGACAGCCGGAATAGAGGATGACAATGGGGTGTTTGGACCCCTTGCATCCCAAGCCATATTCAGCCATATCAGCAAGACCTGTCATCCTCCCCCGCGCATCATCGTGATCTCCTATGTCTACTCTCATGTCATTCAGTAAGTCGCTCCCTCTTCATCTCATATAGCTCTGGACTGATGGTGGGACCAGCAATCACCTTGCCTCACTTTCCACCTGGGCAATCACGTCCTCACCACCCGCATACATCTTCTCCCCGCTTGAGACAAGGATCCGTGAAGCAAGACCCCTCCATCTGGCCTTGCACCACTCGATCCCCATGTCTATGTATGCTTGGCCCCCCAATGAAGATAAGTCAGCCGCCCTGGTCATCAATACCTCAAACTGGACTACCACCAGCTTGCCTGTGAAGTCCAGGAGGAAGGGTCAGCTCTCTCCCTTGAGCAGGACTGCATCAAGTGGCTTCATTGTGACAAAGGAGAGCAAGCAGGTCACCAATATACAGGAGAACGATAGAACTCTTGAAGGCCTGAGCGTCATCATTGCCAACAAGGACTCCAACCTCTCGACCCTCCTCACCAGCCAGCCAGCTATTCAGCAAGTCCCACTCTGGACCATTGTCCCAGGAGTAGGTGCACTCCACGGCTCCACAGCCTCCTCCACTGGGATCCACATCTCCAACATCTCCGCCATCAATCTTGCCGGGAAGATGTCAGGTGTTGTTGACCGGATTGTCAAGTGCACTAAAGACGGTCAAATAGCTTCAGAGGATGATCTGAGGGCAATCACCATGCCTCCTCCGGTCCAAGCCATCTCTCAGCCACTCCAGCAGGAGCAGAAATTAAGCGGTGCGGAGTGGCCGGCACACGTGAGGAAGGTCTCTGTATGGCGGAAGGGAAGGAAGGAATTGATGGAGGATGCGCTGGATGAGATTGAGATGTTATTTGCAGGAGACGATGTTGAACCGAGGATCAAGGGATTCAAGCCAAATGAAGATCAGGGCCTGCTTAGCAAAGACATGGGAGAAGGTGCGGAAGCGTCTGGGGAGAACGAGCTGTTGGCAGCTTTGCTTGGCTGAAACAGCGTTCAATCGTACATATGCGTAGCTGCATCATCTATCGGGTGGAATGTTTGGTCAGGCAAGACTACCAATCCTGAAAGACTTGACTAGGTTGTGGGAGACCCCTGGTGCCCATTGTTGCCGAGTAGCTTAGTGGTGCATCTTCAGTCACCTCCTTTTGTCTGCCGCCGAGAAACGTACATCTACCAGGGCTCTGAGCGGATGTGACGGACTAAGACTGGGACAAAAAGTTCCTCTGTATTGGTCCTCATTTGCTGGAACCTTGATCCAGTGGGAATATTCATGGCCTGCAGTTCTTGGAAGAGCGTCATGAATATATTGAAACATGTCTTAACGCAACGCTATTCCAATCAGGCTCCTCCTCATCGCCACCCGTCAACTCCGTTTACGCTGCCAACACAATCCCAACCTATTCCCAGCTGGCGCATAGAATACCCCCTTTGCCGGCTGGGAACCTAGGCCGACAGATGAAAACTCTTTTGTCTGACCCCTGTATGGGAGATGGACTGATTTCTTTCTCCAGAGGCAAACCATGCATGTGGCCCTACTGTAATAAACACGCTTAAGCGGTAACGTGATACCACTGAGCAAAAGGTACAATATTGATCACCGTCGATCAGGCTCCCATTAATGGTAGGGTTGACAGTCGAAGGTTGTATGTATTGCTGGCCGGGCTGAGGGAATCTAGCACGCCCGTCCCTTCCTCGCGCAGGCCGTTGGAAGTCGATTCGTAAAAAAGCTAAGAATCACGTATAGGCTTCTCCAGGGATTCGCTAAGCATGCGTGCCGCTTTGAAGCGCTGCAGCTGGTCAGCAGTCTCTCCTACCGGTTTAAGTATTAATAAGTCCGAGGCGAAGTAAACATAACGCGTCATTTATTCTGAACATCCATCCTACATGCTTTCTCAGCGTTGCGTCTGGAGGCCATCCGTTGACCGCTTAAGTTGTTGCATGTTGATACCATGTCAACGTATTCAAGACAGCTCTACTCGACCACGCAAAGCTTGCTCCTGACCGGGACGTTGTGGTCGCTCTCCTCCGGGAATCCGGACACCTTGACTCCCTTGCGGAAGAGGACGCAATGTGATGACCCGCCGAAGTGAAACATACTAAGATGGCCGGGTCAGCGATGATCATCCTCATATTTCAGTCCAGGTAGCCATTTCTCAATGCCGATTTAGGGATCTCTCCCCAAGGCACAATCCCGGTCCTTCCCTTATCGCTCGAGCCGCATAACGATTCTCTGCCACGGACGCATCAAGAACAGGGAGAGCTTTCGCACTCACCCAAGCTGATCCCCCTTCTTAACATGCTGCCCCTCCCTCACCGTGATATCACACGTCGAGACCTCCACCATCCCGATCGCGATGAACGCCATCAACCCGATCTTCGGATGATCCGCCTCGATGAAAATGATTCCCCTCGTCGCGACCGCACTGAGGTATTCCTGACTGGCGTTCTCCCCTCCGATATTGATGCCTCCTGGAACTTGCAGCTGGTCTTCTTCGTTGAAGGCCTCGAAGAGTGGTTCCGAGTAGTATGTCCCGTCCACGACGTACGCCTTTACGATCCTGCCGGACACGGGGCTGTGCCAACGATGGTATGAGAGTGCACTCAGAAAGGCTTGGTAGATCGTGCCCCCGACGAATTGTTCGGCGAGAGAATCAAACGCGAGCATGTCCATGACCGAGTATGGCTGATTCTTCACCCAGAACCTATCGCGTGCGTGGACATTATGAGCAACCTTGTAGACCTGACTCTCGCAAGCGTTGGCCACTACATTATCGTCTTCGGGGGAAGCGACAGGTCGGATCTCCGGGCGGTACAGGCGGGTGAAGAAGTCGTCCCATGATTTGAAATCGTGATGAGGGGCAGATGGGTCGCATTGGAATAGCTCGTGGAATTTGTGTTCGGACAGGCCGTTGACGACACCAGCTTGGTTGGAGACGGACTCGAGGATCGGAACGGCAGCCTCACCGAACCAGCCCTCTATGTCGGTTCCGAGGCAGGTTGCGGATTCGGGAGAGCATAGGAAGGCGCCCCACGCGTCGAGTACTTTCTTCAACTAAAGAGAGACAGGCAAGATTGTCAGCTGCAAACCACCGTTCTCTGACCATGAAAGACGGTGGGATTTGGTGTGGAAAGGGGTGGCACAAGGGACCCACCAAAGAGTTCATCTTTGGATCCTGAAATACTGCAAAGCCTGCTCTCGTCGCCATCGGCCAATCAAAAAGCGCGTTGATGGGCACGCCGACTACACCGACCTTATGACCCGCATCCGTCCAGCGTGGTGCAGTCGTGAGGACGTGATTGAGGAGTTTGACGAGGTGAGGGAAGTCTCGTACTGTCGCAACCTGCCCTGCCGGGTCTTTCAGGTAATCCTTGCCATCAGGAATCTACCCCGGATGTCAACACGCGGAACTCGTGGGGAAACGTGCATACCTGCGTGAACATCAGATTGACGAGCATCCACAACCTCGTATCCTTCTCGACCTCCACCTTGAACTCCTTCATCACCGGCGTGAGTTCCTTGGGGTTCTTATCGACATGATCGATCGTTTGGTTGAGGAATTTATGATTATGTCGCTTGTCCTGTGACATCCAATGCCCGGTCTGTTTGCCTACAGGTCAGGACTGGGAGACAGGCAAGCTAACAGTATAGACTCACTCGTGGGACATGATGCTCGTCAGGAACGGACTTGTCCCTTGCGTCGCACATTTTGAGAATGACGATTGATTCGCACAGCTGATGCTGACAGTCGTTGAAAGCACCACCTGCTATAGCACTAAGTATGGAGAAAAGTCACAGATTGGGCAAGGCGGGTTGTGTGATCTCTCAGATGACGCGCTTGATACCGACTAAAAATAGCTGAGCACGTGCGCGCATGGGTCGGCCCGGAGTCTGCCATTTTTGCCCGGTCAGTCAGAAATATACTCGTACGCATCTGTCTCGGCATGACTCATCCCCCACCAGATGACCTTGACGTCGCCTCCCAAGGAAATGTCCAGGCTGTCGATCACCACTTCCTGACTTTTGAGGGAGAATACTCAAACCCCGAGAGGATTCGACTCCCGACTGGGTATCAAAGCTGGTCTTGGCGGAACGCCCATGATCTCGACTTCGTCCGAGTTTGGGTCCGACGACACATGTTCCTGATCTAGACATGCTGATTTGTCCATGGGAAGCGGAACAAATGATGACGGTCCTCTCAGCGGAGAGGACTGTGAGTTGGAGTCCTAATCTTCGGGGATGTGGCCTCTCATTCAATGGAGATGCCATCATCGAGTTTGAAGCTCCCCTGAGCGGTACCCTCCGCATTCAGCGCCACGGTGACGCAGATTGGCTGCTCCTTGGTCTCTGTAAGAGTGTATCTCGATTCATTATGAGTGAGGATAATAGATCCCGACCGGATATGAATAGGATCGTGGCCAAGCGGAGCGGGGGTAGAGTGATCTCATCGTTCGATTCGGGCTTGAACGATTCGTGAGGATACCAATCGCGCCAGGGGTCGTTCCGTTAATGGTTGAAAGATGTCCTTGCACGGAAGTTTCGCCCTCCTCGACACAAGGTGCGACGAGGAGACCTGACCCGATCATGAATTGCAACTGTACTCCGAACAGGCGAGGGTCCTCAAAGTCGAAGAAGAGCGGCCGGACGGGTGGTCTGGGCATCTCGATCAACTTGGAAGCCATGATGGGCCCCGCCTTCAGTAAAAACTGATGTCTGGCGAGATTGCGGAGAAGCTTGAAGCAAGGGAACTGATTCAAGAGGTTTTATGTACGACATGCCTGATCAGCCTGTAGTGTCGTCCCAAACCGACTGTCGAGATCCCGAGTCTTCGGTGATGTTTTACGGCCTTGACCCGGACGGAACTATGTTTTTGTCGATTTGGGAGAAAGCATGCCGATGGGATTCCGGCCTCGGGTAACAGACCCGTCATCATCGGTGACCCGAGCGTATTTTCGTCGTGTCTCCCTCGTCCTTCTCGATCAAAATCATCCCATTCCTCATCGATTCCTCGAGAACATCTTCGGGATTCCCACCAACTAAAAGCTACTATCCCAACCATGGCGTCCACCGACGAACAGATTCCTGAGATCATCCTCCGTACCCGAGCCGCCGCGTCCGGCGTCCCGGGAGAACAAGTCGAACCCCGTCAGATCCTTCAGGATGAAGAGCGTGCTCCCGATCCGAGCAAGAGTATACCACTCCCACCCAATCGACAGAGGCTGGTCGACGATATCATGGCGTTGTATGCTTGTGAGCCGACGGTCGAGAGAGTCGCTAGGTATGCCCCAGGTGAGTTTCCACTTTTCCGCTGCTCCTAATCTTTCCCACCCAGCACGCTGATTGAAGGGCCAGCTTGCGTGTATGACGATCAGTTCGTCTATGCGAATGGTAGATTCATCCTCTCCCCAGACAGATCCCGCTGATATGTTTCTCTGTTCAGACCGGTACAAGATGGCCGCCCAATGGTACGGTCTCCCAAAACTCTTCCCCAAATCCGAATGCATGGGTCTCCAGATCGTACGAAATGACCCAACCCTCATCCAGTGGAAGTATCAACAGGTGAGCCCATGCGAAACTACCTGCCAAGTCGTTACTGACAGGTGGGGCTTCATAGCGTTGGTACTTCTACGGGACGTCCAAGACTGTCGAACCATACGCTTTCGTTTCCCTAGTCCTCGACGAAGCGACCAAGGACTCTGACTTTCCCCTCGTCCTCTACCACAAGGTCCGCTGAAACCCTTGCCCGTCCGCAGAATTCAGCTGATGAGGAGCACAGGACCAAGGGAACCACAAAGATTACTCCCACGAAGGCATCGGGTTCCTCTTCAAGAAGGTCCAGGCGGATAACGTTCCCAAACTCATGTCGTCCAAGGAGATGGAGTACTTCAAGGTAAGCTCAAGCTTCCTTGGCGCGAAAAGGACAAGCGTCAGAGCTGATGGGCGCAGGGTGATTCCGGTGCCACCAAGGAGGCCGTGAAGACCTATGGGAGCGGGAAGAATGCTCCTGCGTCGGACGTCGCGTGATGGGCTGGAGCATATCGTTGGCGAAGGGCACGACGTGACGACCCTCGATGAATGGTATGTGTTGATATCAACATGGAACTCCGCGGCAAGAGCGACATTACGCCATCTCATACGAAGCTTTCCCACTGACCCTTGAAGTTCTCCTCCCCTCACGGATTCGATGATCATCGTCTCCGGTTCCTCAGCACGCCTCCCCGTCCTTCACATATGCGGGTCTCGTTAGTCTTCCGGATATGATTGCGAGGTTTGGACCGGCCTAGGCGACGGGTACCCTCATCATATGGAACACCTCCAGATCAATCGTCTGCAGAATTGGGATGTTTGGTTGCATCGAACAGCTGGTGTGCGATTTAGTGGACCGGAGCTTATTTACAATTCTGCATGTCACCTCGATTCGTACATGCATTTGCTCTTGTGTCCCCTAAGAGGATGTGTTACGTCTGTTTGGTTTGAAAGAAGCCTCTGATTCCCGATCTAGCCCTACTGCTGCTCCTCCAGGAGCTTGACCCGAACAGTCTTGACCTCAAACGCTCGGAACTCGAGGTCAATTGACTCCGTATCCACGTCGGTCACCAAGTCAAGGTCCTCGATCTGTTCCTCAAGAATATTGACAATCGCTGCACCGGAAACGTGTATGCCGCGGCTTTGCAGAGAGAAGCTGTTAGTCATCCTTCTGCGTACAGAATCTGTATGGACTCACAAGACAAGTCTGACCGAAGCGTGTCCGCCCATGTGCTCGAAAACACGAAGAATCACGGTCTTCTCCTTGCCTTTGGCCTCGACAAACGACCGGGAATCGAAATCGTCCTCGCCGCGCTTGATCGTCTCGAGTATGACATTGTCTGCTCCCTCGATAGTGAAAGGTAGAGAATTCCACTCGCTCGCGATCGGTCGATTGATGACTGCTCAACGTCAGCACCCACTTTTGAAGTGACGATTCACTGACCTTTCAACGGGTTATTGAGAGCCAGAGCAACCGCCTGGACGTCGCTATCCGCATACGTGCCCAGATGCGGGTATATAGCGAAAGCGAACTCTTGTTCACCTTGATCGGCTTCTTGATCCGGCATGGTAGGCGCTCGCAACAGGCTGATGGCCATAACGTTCCCTTGGACCGCGTATCCATACTTGCAATCGTTGAGGATGGCCACGCCGTAGCCGTATTCCGAGTAGTCGGCGAATTTGTGAGCGGCGACCTCAAACTTCGCCATATCCCATGACGTATTACGATGGGTCGGTCGAGTATGCACGCCGAAAGCGGTGTCATATGTCGCCTCTTGGGCCCACAGGTTGACGGGGAGCTCAAACTTGAGCAGTTGGTGCCGCTCGTGCCAGTCGACCTTGCAGTCGAAGCGCATCAGACTGCGAGATTGAGGGTCCAAGGATGCCGGGAGCGCATCAAGTGTAATCTTGACCGTCGCGGCGCTTTGACCGATTTTCAGCTGGCATTCGACGGTAGCTCGGAGGTCGTTGGCCTCGGCTCTGTGCCAAGTGGAGAAATTTAGGAGCTCAAAGACGTCGAGGGTATACTGCTCCACCTCCCATGCGCTATGCGACCCAGATCAGTGCTTCTCACGAGTAGCATGATCTCCACTCACTCGCCGCCCGCTGGTCGATCTTGGTATAGTACGAAGCCAGCGGTACATCCTTTCGCAAGGATCTCGCGCCTGCCCGATCAGCGGAGGCTCAGATGTAGCGTGAAATCTTACTTCAATGCCACGTCAATGATACTGGTGATACGACCGCCGGAGATGGTGACTGACAACGAAGAGTTCCTCATGACGAAGCCATCATTGATCTTGTCCACTGACATGAACCAGATTGAGCAAACAAACATTTGCCCATTTCCGAAACTCACCGGTTACACCCCTGGTCGGCTTGTATTGCCCAAGCTTGCCGCAAAGCTGGTGTGGCGAGACCTCTGCCACCCGCAGCTCGCCGTTCAACAGGGGAACCACCTCCCTCCTCGGGAATCCGCACAACGTGTTTAAAACGACCGGCTCCTCGGACTTCTGTGAGCCCTCGAGAGCGACTTGAGCGCTGTTGAACAGTTCAAGACCGATCTCTCGAATTTTGCGGAACGTCGCATCGTAGTCCTCAACGGCCAAGCGGATCGAGCTTCCGGGAAGGGTATCGTGGAACATGCAGAGGCAGAGCGACTCCCACAGACCATTCAGGCGCTAGCGAATACATCAGTCGACTTATGGTACCGGGTTCTGCCAAATGGGACTCACCTCCTTTGGATACGCATATCTGTTGTGGATCGAGGCAAGCGTGGAGAGAAGCTCGACTTCACGGAGTAAGATTTCCGATTTGCGGAAGTTGCGCTTCGTCCTAGATTGAGTAGTTTGGCACTGATATCGTCAGCCTGTACTGGAAACCGGATCACGCACAGCTCGATGCCTCTCTAGATACATCTCGCCGTTCCTGTTCGACGCATCAAGCCGATCCCTGACCAGCGGAGACACCCTCACCAATCCGGGACGATCGACCCATTCCTCGTCTTATCCCTGATATTCTCAAAGAAATCGGACAAGGTGATACCCGTTTTGACAAGAGGCAACTCCTCGCCCGCCGGGTCCCGTCGCCGTCCCGTAGCTCTCGCTCGTCGGAGTCGCTCCATCATCAATGGCTTAGGACCTCCTCCTCCGTCCCCATGTCCGTAGAGGATCAGAGATTCGGGCGAACTGTCGAGGTTCTTGTGATGCTTGTACGCCCGATCGATCTCGGCGATACTGCAGTCCGAGTCGTATCGACCGATAGGGGTGATGTGGGTGAGGACTTGACTCCCGTCCAGTCCGATCCAATTGAACGTCGTCAAGGGGAACTCGTTCCTGGTGTGGTTCTTAAGTAGAGACAGGGCATACGGAAAGAAAGGAAGACTCACATGGCGTTCCAATTCATCTTGTGCGTGAAGAAGCTCGTACATCCGCCGAGACGGGCGATCTGGGGAAGCTGAGGACTGAAGCCGACTGCGTGCGATGAGCATGGGCGCATTGCAGGAGGCAACCAGAACTCACAGGTGTCAGGGAGCACGAGGACATCACATCGTTTGTTGAAGCGGTCCTTGAAGTACCTCTGCCCGTAGAGGAACTGCCGGCAGAAAGACTCCCCGCTTGGCATGTTGCTGTCCATCTCCACCCAACTTCCTCCGTTGATCTCTGCCGAATTCAGTTCGCGGCCGGTTCATGAGTGAGCCCACCCACCGAAACTTCCCTGCTTGATTTTCTCCTGCAGCCGCTCGAACACCTTTGGATAAAGCTGCTCGAGCCACTTGAAATGCTGAGCGGATGTTGCCATGAACCGATATTCAGGGTATCGATCCATCAGATCCAACTTGCCAGAAAGAAGGTCAGCTCCCGAATAGACTGGACTGTAGACCGACCTGTGAGGTCCACGATCTCGCCACTTTCTGTTGCGTCGCACTCCATGGCCATAGCCTGCTCGGTTGTCAGCCGTTTCCAAGTGACGGCACACATCGACACACCAGGCCGTGTCGATATGGCAGTATCCCAGTGCCCATAGTGTACCCTCGTCCGACTTTGTCGACTTCAGCTCAGACTCCCAATCTTTGCCCAACACGTCTTGAGCGATCTCACGACACGTCTTCACAGACTCGAGGGTGCCTCGATACGCGTTCATGATACGATTGGCAGTTGACCGGGCCCGATTCCCCAAGGGTGACTGCTCAGGCATGACTTCGGAGAGTTGACGCAAGGTGTCGAAGTCCCAAATGAGCGATCTGGTAGGTCATGAGCGCTATAGGTTTCGATGACTTGGGGTGTTGACCTCGCGTCCAGGTTGACCGCTCCGATCTCGGCTGTTTCGAGCTGTCGATCAGCACCGCTCGATCAGTACCCGTACCTTATAGTACCTGTCGTCCTAATGATCCGATCAACATCAGTTTCCATCGCATTTGAAGGACTCCCGCCCCTCGATCCCCTGGATCCCGGGGGAAAATCGTAAGTTTTCCCCGAATATACGGTATTTTGTAGTGGGGCGTCGTCCGGGGATGAGGGTGATGTTGGGTAGGGTGAGGGTCTTTGGGATGGGAGGCTGTATCTAAGGGGGATGAACAATGAGGCTCACCCTTGGTGGGTCCCCGTCGATGCCGAAGACCCCATTCGCCGAGATTTCGAGATACCTCACGCAGGTCCCCATCTCCACCTCCCGCTTCGGGATGATGTACTCGACCCGTCGATTGTAGTCGAAAGCGCCCGTGATACCTGAGAATGGTTGACGGTGAGGCCCACAAGTGGGCTGAGAGAAGGACTCACCTTGAAGGGCCACGCCTGATTCGTCAAAGATCATCGCCTCGCATGATGGGTCGAAGATGACTGAGTATTCCGTCAACCCTGCTCGGGGAACCTTGAAAGGATTGTGTAATGACGCACCTTCAACCATATCTCGCGACGACCATTCCTTCGGGATATGCAGGGTAAGTTTCAGCCAGTGGTTGGTCTGCTGCCCTCAGCGAAGCCTTTAATGATTTCCAGGAATGACCGACCCCTACATTCGTCAGGCTCTCTACCAGACGCACTGTTAATACCGCTCACAGCTTGGCCCAAACTCGAGACCCGTCTGTGTCTTCCTTCCTCGTCCACTCTCAAGCTCCTTTTTCGCCTCATCAAACGTCGGCTTTGTTCTCCCTGGCGCCGACCAGACCTCCATCTCGACATGTTCTGGTCCATCACGTTGGTCGGAATAGAGGAGTGCGGATAGGTTCAGGTGTTTGTATTGACCATCGATGAACGTATTCAGTCGTTGCTGATGATACAGTCGTAAGCACAGACATCGCGATGATGGTGAGCAGAGCCAACTGAGATAGCCTTCCTATCGGGCTTGGGATCTGTCGAGGGGTCTCAGCGGGCTCCCAGTCCCAGCTCTGCTCTACTCACGGCTCGAGAAGTTATGCTGGGGATAAGGGCTCCTCGAGGACATGGTCATCCACTCCACTTTTCCAATATTGAAGAGTCGCCAAAGGGGGAAGAGACAGGGGGATATGCGAGCTTTGCTTCTTCAAGTGAGCTGTCACTTCTAGCTGACGATGGCATGGGATCGGACTTGTCCACTCCCCTTCGGCCACCTCGCCGCGTTACGTCATCTTTCTTTCTCCATGCAAAACACCGGTCTTTCCAATGAGATGAGAGGCGTCCGGTTTCGTCATATCGCTCCGATGGACATGGCATAAGTCTATTGCATCATACCCCCACCCCAGCCAAACACACCAGCTATCGGCAGGAGCTGGAGGACGAGGGGGGGGGGGGTCCCCTTTGGTACACACTCACGTCGAGCAGTTTAACATTTAGTTAAAACAAAACTCAACTCGGAAAACAGCTTATCAATCAGCTTACAGTATCGCCGTTATTAGCAGTGTGGCACCTCTTCCACTTAAGTCTCCGCCTTGTCTTTAGTGACCTTTCTATGCATGGATATCATGTTTCCAAGCAACACAAGTGACTTTGAGCGTGGTAGAGTCATTGCCTATCGTGATTCCGGGCTTACATACCGAGAAATAGAGGAGAAGACGGCTGTAAAGCGGACTACAAGTCGGAGGCTTTGGGACGAGTGGCTTGAACTCGGCAAGTCCACCTATACCCTTCCCTCTGGTCGGCCCTTCATGCATGAGCCCGAACGCCGTAGAGGGATCCTAGCCACAATTGAAACGAACCGTCTTGCCACGTTTGAGTCCCTGGTAAGCCAAGAGGGGTGCTCTCAAAGCACGATACGGAAGATTGCCGCTGAGGATGGGCTGCAGCGTCATAATGCGACACGCGCCTCCCATTACCGATTGTACACGCGTCAAACGGCTCCAGTGGGTCGCGGATAACATGCAGAGCGACTGGAGAACGGTTCTTTGGACGGACGAGGTACCATTGACAATTGGAAAGGATCCAAGACGTCATTGTCACACGTGGAGTCGGGGAGGAATACGAGGATGGGGTTTGTCATACCCGCAGTGCGGCAAGGGAAGCAATTGATGGCATGGGGAGTCATCGGCTACAACTACAAGGGTCCCCACCGTTTCGACCTTCACCATGCACACCACCCTCCGATACCACCTCCAGCGTCCTTTCCGCGAGACACCTGCAAACGGCATCAATGGCCCCAATACGCCGAATGGATCATACGAGGGCCTCCAATTGAGGCTGTGCGGACCTTCACCAACCAGGGGAGACTGCCTATAGTCATGGAGGACAAGTCGCGCGTCCATAACAACGAATATTGCGACTTGACTCGAAGGGACTTGGGGTACCGGCGGCTCTTTCACCCACCTTACTCTCCTGACTTCAATCCCATCGAGGAACGCATGGTCCGAGCTCCAGGGGAGGCTTGCGGATTTCCCAGTTCATGCCAGAAACCGGGACGTCCTATGGGGACAGGCAGACAGTGCTTGGGAGGCCATCCCGATGAGTTATATCAACACCCTAGTGGATTCCATGCCGAGATTGGAGGCGGTTCGGGCTGCACAAGGAGGGGAGACTAAGTACTGAATATTGTTTGCTAGGTAGTGGACATGCCTCCGTGATGATATGAAGCATTAGGAGTTACTCTAAGACAAGTAATGGGACTAATACCGCAAGAGGGTGGGTGCGTGAAAGAGAAGAGTAAAATGCCACATGCGGAATTGATCGGCGAATAGCCAACTGTGATATCTGCCGGAGAATTTCCGGGCCCTATACTACTCACCGGTAATAATAGCTCGAATCCGAAGAGCGTCTGCATGATGAGCGTCGCGCTGATGTCGATCGGTACACCGTCGAGCACGTCCTGCAGGCCATCAGCTATGCTGTCTCGTCTGAAAGCATACTCACGATGATCATCAGCCCAGAGCCGACCTCATTGATGGATAGTGCCTCCAACGTGTAGCCGAGTGTCGAGAAGTACCGCAGCCATCGGAGTATCGGCGGGATCTGACTGATGTTGACGAAGAAGCTGTGTCATCCCGATCAGCTGCAGCCCGAACACCATACCGCCGGCTTGCCCCGCATAGGTCATGAGGAAGAGATTGCAAAGCGAGCTGCTGAGGATCGCGACGCCGCCGTTGCGGAAGACGCAAGCGCGGAGACGAAATAGGTAGAGCGCACGAATAGAGTCATTCCGAGGCAATACTCGACGAGGATGAGAAGAAACTTGAAAAGGCGAGCGGCTTCGTGGGAAAGGCCGACCATGAAGTAAACGATGATCCTGGGGTAGCGCATCAACACGATTCAGTGTCATCTTCCTGTGAGTGTGCCCACTTGACGATGATGGTGGGAATCAATCGAAGGGGGATTAGGTCGAAGAGCACCCTCGAAAGTAGCCAGACCGGAGGTCTATTCGCATGAGCGCTGTATGCCATTCGTTCAGGATCGCTCACGAGTAGAAGGATCCTGCACGTTCCCTCAAGAACAGCCCTCGCACCTCCACCAGGTTGTACAGTGCACTGTGTCCATCAGCGGGTCTTCTCTCGCCCATGCTGCTTCGCTCACCTCAAGGAGGAAAAGGCAATTAGGGAACCGAGGAAGAATAGACTTCCCACGCGATTTTGAAACCCCGCGATCGTGAGGCTGACCTTGAAGTACAGTCCTCCGGCAAAGACGTCAAGGATGCAGGCGAAGATGAGATGTGTGATCAAAAGCGTCTTATCACTGCCGTGTCAGTGCGACTCACAGACACGGACTCACCGCTTGAGGTTGCGCCATTCTCTCCCGCTGAGCACCTCGATCTGGGTGAGGAACGTCGTGGCGCAATAACTCATCGGCCACCATGGCGTCTTCTCCGATGCTCCCAGAACGACCAGATCGACCACGCGGGCCCCACCCTCCTTCAGCACGCTCTGCGGGGGATAGCTCGATGACCCTTTCCCGGCGAACGGAGTATCGCTTTGATCTGCGGTATCCCTCCTCTCGAAGGAGCCTTTTAACTCATCGTTTGACGGATTCGACCCGCTCCCGCTTGCAGTTGGAGCAGAATCGGAAGCCAGTGCAGCATTTGGACCTGATAGTAAGCCGTCGATGGGCGAACTGGCGATCTCAAGCAGGTGTTCGGCAACGTTATGTCCCACTGGACAGGGTCGGCCTTGGGATGCGAAGAAATCAGCGGGTTTGTTTCCGCCTGGACCGAAATACAGCTGTCGCCCGTCCGCAAGCAGTACCACCTGGTTGAACGAGTGGTACAATGCTGAGCTGTGCTGGTGAATACTCGCAACGATCGTTCTCTTGCTCACATCACCCGTGGCGAGATTTTTGAGCAGCTTGACAAGTCGAGCCGCGGACACGGAATCAAGGCCGGAGGCTGGTTCATTCAGGACCAGCACATCGGGCGCGCCAACGAGCTCGACCCCAATAGAGACCCGCCGCATCTCCCCGCCAGAGATCCCACGGTGCTCTACGGAGCCAACGCGAATGTGCGCGACATGCTCCAGGCCAGCTGGGAGAGTACGGTTTGGGCGCGTTGCTCCTTGATGTAGCGAGGTATGTTTTCGGGTACACGAAGCTGTGCGGCAAACAACAGGCTCTCGAGGACCGTTGACGTCGGCGAGAGCACGTCGGACTGACGTGAGCAATGTTCAGGTAATCGAACCTACCTGATCCCCAACCTTTACCCTCTCGGAGCCGGCCCCCACAAAGCTGCCTCGCCCCTCGAACTTCCCCACTTTCCGCTTCCCGGCCAGGATGTCCACGGGGGTTGATTTACCAGCTCCGCTGGGTCCGAGGATACAGCAGAAACCACCCGGAGGCAGTGATCCGCTAAACTCCCGCAAAATCGCCTTGCCGCCGTTGGGACCCAAAGCATGCCCTTTCTCCTCTAGAGCAGCCTGTTCCATTCCCGACCCCTTCATCCAAGCGACGGTCTTCGCCCACGACTGTGACTGATTCGGCTTGACCTCGTACCCCACTCCAACCCATCGAATGCCGACTCGGCCGGATTTGGGCAATGTACCGTCTGCTCTCATACTTCGCCTTGCTCTTCGCCTCACGACGAAGCCCCATATCGTCACGCCGATGATCGCGAGCAGAATGACTCCGACAACAGCCAGACCAGCGATGACTTCCCCACTCAGCGAGTTGCTGGTACTGGTGGGAACAGCACCAGTGATACCGAAAGCTTGATCCACAACGTACTGCTCGACGCATTCGCCGAACGAACACGAGGAAAGCTCGAGACCGTTGGGGCGGAACAGGGCTTGCAGAAACGACTCTTTGAAGTCGCACGTCCCACTAGGCGCGCAGTCGACAGTAAGAGGGCCCTTGACGAGGTTGTTGATGGTATATGTGAGGTTCTGGGAGGCGGACTACTCATCAGCTCTTGACTGGTGAAGGAACTCACCAATTTCCCGCCCCCGCGAAAATCGGTTCCGTTCCGACATGTACAGTCGAGAATCGGGCACGTCCAAACGGAGCCGTTCACACCTTCGCAACCGGCTTCCACGGTCTGATCACAACCAGTGGCCTTGCAGAAGAACTGTTCCGTCCCATCGTACCAAAGCTGAGGTTATACTTCTCCGTTTCCGCCGGTAAGTCCCGAGCAGGTAAGCGTGGCTTCCCTTCCTGGGACGAGAGAAGTATTGAGCGATCGAGTAATGGTAAGGGTAGACGCGAGAGGAAAGAGGGACTGAAGTGTCTGCTGGATGACGGAGCAAGACGATTGTGAGGAGGAGTAGACGGTAGGGATCGTTGAGCGGGTGATAGAGGTGTTTAGGCTGCCGGACGAGAGCGCATCAGGCGGATTGAGGTATTTGAACAAGGAGGAGCTGCATGCCGAGGCGGAAGAGCACACTGACCGTTAGCTGGTCCTGGTATTTAGACGTACCGGTACATCCACTACTAACCGATTTCTCAGGCACGATTACCTTTGTTTTCGCGACAACATTATTGTCGGCTTCCATTCGCTTATGTGCCGTTATACCCGCTAGTGGATCTACACCCAAGTTACCATTAACTTACCGGTAGTGGATAAGGGATCTACTTCCGCTCGGTCGGCGTCATGAAAGGCCGTGAAGCCGGCATTCGTCCTGCTTGAGATTCCCCGAGGAACATCTCAACCAAAGGTCACAAAGAATGATAAGCTGCCCGGGGAGACACGATACGGATGGTCTCTGCAATCTCTCTTTGACTTGGATCGCTGGGTTCAGCCTCCATCAGGCACATCTCCAACTCCGGAAGTGACGATGTCACTCTCGAGCACACCGATGACCCTCTTCCTTAACCTTCCACCCGCATACTTTTCCCCCTCAGTCCCCCCTCACCTCGTCCGCCTCTTCATCGCACACGGTGGCCACGTCCTTCCGTCACCTTCCAGCCGTCTCGTGAATCCACTCGACCTTCCTGTATCCTACTTTTTCGTCACACCCGACGACTCGCTCATCCCACACCTCACCCAGCGGCCCATCGTGCTCTTCGACGCGGAATGGGTGAGCGAGTGTATCAGGCAGGTGCAGATTGTCGAGCTGGGATTCTGGATCGTATCCGTTCGAGGTGAAGATGAGGTATCTCAAACCTCATCAAAGCAATCTCACCTTCGTCATCCAGAATGTACGAGCCGACAAAGCGATGCAAGCAGTAATCACAAGCGAAGCTCAAGCCTTCAAAAACCGTTCTTCACCCCGACCCAGCCGACTCCAGCACGAAGCACTTCGAGGTCAAAACGACAAAGGCAGATCGTAGCGCCGAGGCTACTCCTCGATTTCGATCAGAACACCGCGGTCAACCTTCTCGGCGAGGAGGCTGGGGACATCATCGCTGACCTCGCGGCGGAATATGACGCAGAAAGTATCGCGATCCCGACCCCCTTCGACGAGCGGGCGAGCAGCAAGCGGAAACCCTCTTACGATGACCAGTACGCGACGAAGAAGCCACAAACATTCCAGGTCCCGCCTCAAACGACTCGGCCTACGTCAAAACATCAAAGCCGAACTGACGAGCACCAAGAAACCGCGACTACCGATCTGGCTTCGCGCAGAAGCAGGGAGTATTCCTCTCCCCCGAGCTCGTCCGAAGAAGTCTCAAGAAACGTCAACCTGAAGGTCCCGTCTCCCGCAAGGTACATGCTCGATGAAGTAATGGAATTACTGAAAGAGACGAACGGAGCATTGGAAGAGGTCGAGGTGGTGGGTGGAGCGGGATGGCGGGTGGAGAAGCGAAGGCGCGGGGGATGAGAGGGAGACTCGAGGGTCCTGCAGGCATGGCCTGGCTTTCATATTTCACAAACCATGCATGTGATACCACAAGATCCGCCAATGTCCATATGCACAAATCCCAAGACCGATGTTAACTAAACGTATCCTCTCTAATGCTGGTGGTAGCAAGATGAACACATCCCCTTGGCCTTGAATACGTTCTGGGTGAAATCGTCGCAAGAGCAAGCGCTGCACTTCCCGTGACTTGTCCCGTTATTGGCAAGATGCACAGTCGCAAGACCATGGCTTAGTCCACCTGCCACCGGGGTCGGGACGCCATCGTTTTCGTCCTCGTCGTCGGACCCGCCGAACGGTGAGCCTTCTAGCGGTGAGTCGAGAATGGGCTGACGTGAGGCGGTGTTGGATCGAGCGCGAGCAAAGGACGGCGGAGGAGAGGAATTTACAGTATGAGCAGTGATTATGTTGTTGGATGAAGCTGATCGTTTCGATGGAGGAGGGGGCGGTGCTGGCTTCTTGGTCGGTCGGGTAGCGGTGGGTTGAGCTGAAGCATAGAGCGGTATCTTGACGCGATCGTCTGCGTCTGAGAACCCGTGAGAGTGCTCAGAGTCGGATGTAAGGTCGAGCATTGGGGATGTAGGCATTTCTCGGGGCGGAGGGACAGAGCGTTTCGGTAACGAGGGTGTCGCAGTGATCGGAGAGGCGACGATCTCGCAAAAGCTGCTGGGGAAGAGGCCAGAACGGCCATGAATCTCGCCAATCCACCAGTCGTCGGAAACCTCCTTCTTCACCTCGATGACATCGTCGGCACGGAATGTCAACTCGTCCGATGCGCCGCCGTCAAAGTTGTATATGGCTCTGACGAGCTTTGTCCTCGTCGGAGGAGTCGTGTGGATACGGCGCATAGGCGGCGCTGCCTGGTAGTCTTCTCCTTCCAGGATGACACGAGAAGCGGAGAGGTTCGAATGGGATCTGTGCCTTCCGACCACTGATACCTCTTCATCGTCGGAAGGAAGTCCCTCTCGCGTGTCGTCCTCGTCGAGATTGCCGTACCTGTCTTTGACAAAGCTCTTTCGTCCGGAACCGAGGCTCGTCAAGGCGCCTTTCTTCCCGAATGAGCCGAACGAAGGGAGCATCGACCGCTTCTCCTTGGCCTTGCCAGTCGACGAGGCGTTCTGCGACCGCAAGCGATTTGGGATGTGGTCGGACTCGTCTGACCCAGCGCCGTCACGATACGAGCGGGAAGGTGCTGCTCGGGTGACGGACCGCGCTGAAGCGGTAGATTTGGCTCGCGGCCGTGTAGACACAGAGCTGGGGTCAGCGGTGAAGAGGGGCTCCACCTACCCAGTGGGCCACGAGTCTCGCAGCTCTTCCAGGATATCCTTGCATTTGGAAAAGTATTCCAATTCCGCCCCAAGCAGATCCGACAGCTCGGCCCATTGCCGCCCTTCCTGCATTTGGATCCCCTGCATCCGAGACTGCGTATCTTCCTCCACCTCCTCGCTGAACATCAGCTCTACCGGGGGATCGTACTCACAATCTCATCTGAGCGAGGTTGACGTCCTCCTCGAGCGCTCGCGAGTCCTTCTTGCTCCCTTGGGCACGGGAGATCGCCGAGTCTAGTGCGAGTCTGCTCGATGAGCTAAGCACCACGACTCAGACCCACCGTCTAGAGTCGAGCTTCTTCCGGAACACTTTGTAGTCATTGACCGCGTCTAGAGCGGCCTCTGCAGGATCAGCCGGAGTAGGCAATAATCACCCACCCATCCCGGCGATATAGTTGTCACTCAATCGGGCTCCAAACTCCTCTTGCGCCTGGAAAGTGAGCGAGAGCGATGGAGGGAATGAACAGCTTACAACAGCTAACTTGCACCTCGCCCTTCCGTACTTGGTCAGACCGTCTCCTAATGTTCCCATCAACTCGGTCTGATCGGAGCTTGAAGCTGCACACCGTATATGTCCCCGATATCCCCCCCATGATCAATCATGACCAATCCCAACGCCTCGGTGTGAAGAATTTTGTCCTTTCCCGACCCGGCTGGTGGATATGGGTCTTCCGATGGTTTGACCTTTGTGATCTGACGGAAGAAAGGGAGGGATGTCGCGTGAAGTCTTTGGGCTATCAGCCTTGTAGGATTTTCAAGCGCACCTTTCCACGCCGATTCGCCGAACATCTATGTCCCTCTCGAATTCGGTGAAGTCGTCTGACAGTTGAGTCTTCTCGCCAGAGAAGACCTGGAGACATCAGTAGCTGCCTGATCAGGAATCGTAAAAGATACCTTCTCGCTGGTCCATTGTGTGACCTTGCCCAGCTGGAGAGGATCAGCATATAAAATACACATTGCAAAGAAAGCTCACCTGCTTGAGCGCTTTACGTTGCATGGTGATTGCGCCGGTGCTTCGAGGACACCCCTCAGAATTGATGAAAGGTGTTGCAGTTTTGACGAAACTCACCGGAACCGGACCTGACTAATTTAGGGTTCGTCACGTGGTCCGGTAGCGAGGTGATCTTCAATATGTCAGATCGCAATTAGGCGCTCTCGTCAACATGGCTGGGAACCTGTTGGACATCAGTAACATCAGTCCCCATGGATACGTCACCACCTCACCCACATGTCGACCTGCCAACGTCTCCCCCCCATCTCAGCTACCTTATCATCTCCGGCGGGACCGGCGCCAACGCCATCTCCTCGGCCTTCAGATCCTCCCCCGCTTTCGTCCTGCCCGTGTCCGATGACGGCGGGTCATCTGCCGAGATTCTGAGATGTTTTGGAGGCCCGTCTATCGGCGACATCCGTAAGCTCCCATAGGTAATCTCGCTAATCATAGGCTCCCGACTGATCCGCCTCATCCCACTCCCGGATAACCCGACGACCAAAGAGGAGACGGAATGCTTGGCGATATACAACTTCATGGCGTACCGCTTCCCCGCGGAAGCCCCGGAAAAGGTCGTAAGGGACCTGTGGATGGAAATAGTCGAGGGCCAAAGCGCGCTTTGGGTAGGCATCGGAGAGGATAAAAAGGAGTGCATCAGAGGTGAGGGCGAGAACTGATCGCGCTGATTACAGCTTTCCTGGTGCATTTCCAAACCCTCTGCCTTCGCCGAGCGCATAAGCGTTTCTCGTTCCGCAACTTTTCCCTCGGCAATGGCTTTCTCACCGGGGCAAGGGATCTCTTCGGTAGCCTGCCCAGCGCCATCTTTCTCTTCAAATCGATAGCCAGGGTGAACCAGGATGTGCAAGTCATTCCGGTGATCAATACGAATCAAACGGCCATCATCGCTGCGCAACTGGCCAATGGGACAACGCTGGTGGGGCAGTGTGCCATATCGCACCCGACCTCTCCAGCATCTCCTCTTGCGTTATTGCCATCCGCAACAGCTCGCAATGTCAGATCTCTTCTCAGTCATGGGCTTCGGCGCGACTCGAGAACATGGGACACCTCGCTACCTCCACCAGGAAGGAATTCGCTAGACGAGACGGGACTGGTGGACACGGTGGCAGATGTAAATCTTGAATATCGAAAGGGGCTGGAAGAAGTACCGCTGGAAGCGAGAATCGAGCGGATCTTCTACATTAATCTCTACGGTCAGGTGCGTTCTGTAGGAGATCCCGCGCCGACGGAAACAATACACTGATGGCGCATTAGGAAGTCTTTCCCGAGCCGAACCCAGACTTTCTGGAGGCTCTGTCCCGACGCGACGTACTGGTCTATTCTTGCGGATCTTTATGGACAAGCATTGTACCATGCTTAGCGCTGCGCTGTCTCGCCACAGCCATCGCAACGTCTTGCAGTCTCCGTGCAAAGATCGTTCTTCGTGGGTCATATCATGTTGACCGTGCTGAGTTCAGTGAACTCGATGGACGACCGAGAAACACCTGGGTACAACGCTTCCGATCATATCGCCGCCATGCTCGACTCGTTGAGGCACTATGACAAGCCAAAGCGATCTGGAACACTGTATTCCATGCCATTATGGGAACCCCGAGCGCTCATCACACATGTCGTCTACCTCGACGGGGCAAAGGTGATGATGGACGATGGCGTAGAGGTGAGCTGGATAATAGAACCCGCTGATGATAGGCAATGGGAATCCGAGTCGTGCGGGTCCCGAGGAGTAAGAGCGGAGCTGCGGAAGGAGAGACACCGCTGTTCACTCCGCAAGCGGTCGAGTGGGCAATGGCTAGGATCATGGACGATCTGGAGCAGCGCCCTCCGTCGGTGTGATCCCCGTGTGATGTCCTTCTCCGAGACGGTCTAAACGTTAGCCATCACAGACTAGGTACGAATCTTATCGCTTGCAAGATCGTGATGCTGATTCTACGCAGCTCCCGCTCACCTCACGACCTTTGAGGAAGCCATTCATTGCCGTCGGATTACTGCTTGCAGTCTCGAGAGGACTGTAAGGGTTGCCAACCTATGTACGAACGAGACGGCGGCGGACGTTCGATATTAGGAGGTCTGTCAGCCAGCGGAAGGTGTACCATTTCCGGAGGACGTATCTATGCTCGAGATCTCCCTCTTACCTCGTATAAATCCGTATGCAGTAGGCGAGCGAGGAGTAGTGTCTGGTGAATCCGATTTATCAGACGCCGATCTGGGATACGAGATTTGCCACATTTCATCAACAAACCTCCACCTCTGCGCTGCACCCTTTTCCAAAAGAATGCCTCAAGCAGCTACTCTATCTGATTCCCCCCTTCAATCCTCATAGGGATGGAGGAAGACTTACTGGACATACTAGTCCCCATTCAGCCCTCGGACTCCTCCATCCAATCTCACATAGCCGCCCTCGACCTCCTAGCTGCCCGACTATCCATCCTGACCTCCCAAACTCGCTTGCCAGCGCGCATCCCGCTAAACTCCAAAGCCTCCTTCTCCGGATCTGTGATCCATACAAACGACGTGAAGGTCATTGTCGGCGGTGAATGTTGGGTCGAGATGACGGCTGAGGAGGCGGTGGGGTATGTCAGGCGGAGGAAGAACGGTGAGTTGGGTTTTGAGTGGAGTTGGATTGGGCTGATTGGGGAAGCGCTGTTGGTCGAGCATGCGAGACTACAGGAAGGGGCGAGGAGGGACATCTCGACTACCGGAGTATCAGAGAATGAGGTAGCGGGGCCGAGTCCAAGAACAGCGTTCCCTCCAACGATCCACCTGAATCCGCTCTTCGGTAGATCAGCAGTCGCCGGACCGACTCGACATCCCGCAGCCCCTGCAATCATCGAAAGCAGTGCCCAGGAGAAATCGTCAGAGCCCGACACGCTTGCCAGGAGTGGTCCTGTTGCCGCCAGCAAGGCAGAATCGTCATTGGCGGATGTGCTTGACGAGTTCGTCGAGACTCAGCGGGTTTTGGCGAACGACACCGGGAAACGGAAAGGGAGGGTCTCGAAAGAGGAAGCCGCTGTAAGTCCCTCTTATTCATGACTACTGGCCGAGCTGAGAGGGCTGGAGATGATCAACGAGGAGGGCTTGCCCATCCACGAAATCCGAGAGGACACCGACGGTAGACCCCTTGGCGCAATCCCCACGAAGCCCTCAGACGTACAGGATGAGGCGCTCGCACCGCTCGACGTTGAGAAGCCAGCAGACGACTTCTGGTCCGAAGCAGCCGTTGCGAGACGTGCCGCTCTCCGCCGGAGGATCTTCCATGAGGGGGATAATGGTGATGATGAGGGAGACCAACCCCAACTTTCCGCCGAGCCCGAGGAGTTTGCAGATCCCACAACGCCTTCCATTCCTTCAACACCCATTCGACCTCCATCGCCAATTTGCCGCCCATCACCTACGAGCCAACCCAAATCGATCCTCAAACAATCAGCCCGGAAGAAATCCGTCTCTTTCGACGAATCCGTACCCATCCCGCCAGATTCGCCGGACCACTCGGGAATGTCAGCGCGGATAGGTGGAGTAGTCTTACCGATGCCGAATGGGGAATTCGAGCCGAGACCAGTACCGGTGATCGCTGAACCGAAGCCGGCTGTGAAGAGCCAGGTCGGCGAGAAAGGCTTCGCGGGGTTCAAGCGGGGTTTCCTTGGGGGACCATCGAAGCCGAAGACGACCACTGCAGCTTTGCGGACTGGGCCTCGAAAGAGTAGCCTGTTTGCTCAGCGCATGGCACAGCCAGAGGAAGAGCTGCCCAGTCCGACTGCTTCGGCTACGACTGTGATTTCGATGTCGTCAGCTGAGACCCGGCCAACTGTCAATCTGCCGAAGATGTCAGAGAGCAAGCAGATGGCCTCGATGAAGCCTGCTGTCATCGAGAGGGCAGTATCGCGTCCATCAGAGCCCGAGACTACTACAACAACAAGTATTGCATCATCTTCCAACGCGTCTATAGCACGCAACGGAAATACTTCCCATCCCGTCGATACAGACCAAGATGAAGAGGACGACTACGACGACCCCTCCGACGAGGACGAGTATGACTTCGATGACGCCCTCCTCGCGCGCGAAGCCGCACTAGAATTCCACCGACGTCGGGGATACCAATCTTTCAATCCCGACGACCCCGACGAGGAAGGCGGGGTGATGCTCGCCCTCCCCCAAATCGCGGACGGGAAGCGGATCGTCAATCCCACGCCGGATGATCCGAGGAAGTTCGTGAGGGTCGGGAAGCTGGAGAATGGGAAATTGGTCTTGGCGCCGGGACAGGTCGGGTGGAGTGATTCGGAGGACGAAGGGGACGGGGATGGAGAGGTTGATGCGGAAAAACGAGAAGGGAGGGGACGGAAGAGGGAGATGAAGCGGAGGTTGTTGGGGTTGGAAGGGGATGAGCCTCCTATTCGGGCAGCTGAGGCGAAGAGCCATGTAGAGGAGGAGACGTTGCCTCCTGCTGTCACCCCTATCGTGCGAGAAGCAAACAAGCCAACACAATCAAATCCGTCACCATCACTTGCTTCACCCGCCCCTCCACCAGATCCAGCACCAGCGAAGAAGGTCTCGCGGTTTAAAGCTGCACGGATGGGGATATGATATAGACCATGCATCTCTGTCAACTTCGCTCAGGCATCCGCTTCTCCCGCCAAGAGTTTGTCCAGCCCCTCCTCCACAGCCGTGATCTTGCCCAGCAGGATCTTGATGGCTTCAGGTACCAGCTCCTCCGGTTCATACTGACCTGTCGACTCGACGTTGACTACTCCACGTCAGCTCGGTCACGAGGCTTTGGCTAAACGTACATATAAAGTGATCCCGTATCCGAGTGAGCTGCACCAAATCCTGAAACTCCGGATGCCGCAATACCTCCCTTGAGACCGTATCCTTCCTCGGATTCTTCACAACCACCTCGTCATCCTCGATCTCGATCACTCCTGGTGGGAAACACTGCTGAAACTTTTCTTGGTGTTCTAGAGGGATCGGGCCGCGGAGGATGATGTGGGGGAGAAGACGGTAGGAGGCAGTGGCTACGGGTGAGAACTTTGCGTGGTCTGCGCCGATGCCTTTTCGGGCAAAACAGTGGAAGTCGATCATCTTCTCTCATCAACACCTCTTTCATGAGGACAGCTTGGCGGACTAACCTGTCCTGGGCGAAGCTTGACCAGTAGGATATCAGGATCGACAGGCCGAGGCTTTTTCTTGCCATACCGCCGCGACTGCTCGCCCGACGGCTGCCACGCCAGCATCCCAGTATAAACATTCGCGTCGTAGTACAGCTTCCTCGGGTCCGTCTCGCCCGGAACAGCGTCCGGTCGGCGATCACATCGTACGCGGAGGTCGAAGATGAGTGTGTCGGTCTCGTGGGGTTGGGAGTTTGGGTTCTCTACCACAAATCCTCGTCAGTGAAAGGTGAAAGAGAAGGGCGAGAAAGGCGGAGCGGACTTTTGTAGGACAGAGACCGAGGATCGACACGGAGGGGGACGAGACCGAGTCGGTGACAGAGCACTTCGTCTTGCATGATGGAGGTGTTGTTCCATACGTAGACCTCCTCGATAGCCACGGTCGGTATCTGTCGTTCACGTTCCTCTATCAGACTGCTCTTGATTCACATGAGGGTAAGACGACACACCTCAGCGATCATTACTCGTCGCAAAGCGTTGGCAATCGACGCATCCACGCCAACGAGGTCAAACTCGACGGTAGAAGGGGTAAGTCGTTGAATGGAGACGACGAGGTTCTGAGATGGCGAGGTACCGGTCAGCGGCTGCAATCATGGCTGATGACGGAGTAGACAGGGCAACGAGTTCGACTCACCTCCTTGAACTTCTGGAGGTTCCATGAATGGTCTTCTCCGGGGTAATGACCTGGGAATTCAGACCCTGCAACCTGAGATCGTGATTGATCAGCTCGGATCAGCTCGCTCGGACCCAATGACGAGATTGAAAGCCTCAGAGCGAGGAATACATCCAGCTTGGCAAAGGTAGAAGTCGGACCAAGCTCACTCACCGCTCCGACCTGCTCGGCCAGCACTTGCACATGTCGCCGAGGATCGTCATTGGATCGAGGCATGGTAAAGGAGCCTTAGGAGCGAGCTCAAAGAATATTCGCGGCCGGTCGGAAGACGTTGAGAAATGTCACAAGGGTCAAAACCGAATCCTAACAGCGCAGAACGTAGAGCTCCCAACATTTGCATACGAGGGTGGGTTAGATAAGCTTGTGTGTTGGGTTCCAGCACCGTAGAGCCGCCGTCCAAATCAATAGTTTATACCGAATCCAGATGATATGCAGGTGGAAATTGATGCAGGCAGGGTATCGTGCATATTCGCAGATGCTGGGCTGTTCTACAGTCGTGTGAGGTCATTATCGTCATGTCATGCCGTCACTCAGTCGTCACCATACTGCAAACTATCAGCTGAACTCTGTGAGCATGATTGATGACCCACCGTATGTTGCAGGTATGACTCCTTCTCTTCCGGTCACTGGATCCCGAGCATACCACCATTCGTCACTCTGCACGTCGTCCAGTACGACCACGCGATGTCCCGCGCGCATACTCAGCTCGCCCGGTTGCAATTCAGGTCCTTCGAAGTCGTAGCGCATCGTACTCTCCCTGCCATCCTCGCCCTCTTCATCCGAGCCAGCCGCTCCTTCTGCGGTGCCGTAATTGCTAGGAGCGCTCTCTCTCGCTGCAGCGATAGCTGTCGTGGCGGATCCTCCTATCAGAGACTGCTCCAGTGCCGCTTGGACGTTGTTGAAGACATGCTGATGAGTGGAGGATATCTCGCTGCCTTCCCGTTCAAATTTGCTCATGTGAGGATTGCGTCGTTCCGACCGTCGAGTGAGGTAGGCGATGATGAATGCAATCAGGATCAGCAGGAGGATCAGGCCGGTGGCGATAGCGATGGCTACTAGCACGACCAGGCCTCTCGCAAGGAGATGGCGGACGTGGAAGCTGAAGCTCGACGACGACCAAAAGAGCTGGCTAGCCGATCCGAGGCCACCATTGCCGGAGCTGGCCATGAGGTAAGGGTACCATTGGGCTCCATCGTAAAGCGCGGAGGTGACGTTGCCGCTCGATTCGAGGTAAAGGTCACCGGAGACCATCAACATGCGATCGTTCTCGATTGATCCCACTGCAGTGTGCTCCGTCGACATGGGGACAAAGGCGAGTTGCTGTACCACACTCCCGCTCAAGAGGGACTGGTTCTGCGCGGTCCAAGCCTGACCATTCCATTGCTGCAGGTAGGGCGAGGCGTCGGACGTGGCATACCCAGCGGCGAAGACATTCGATCCGTTCTTGTCGTCGACGGTGATGGCTAGGGCCGGCCCAGGCAGAGTACCGAGAGCCGTCCAGGTGGAGTTGGTGAAGCTGTACGAGGCGGCGTACGCCACGGACCCATCGGAGAGGACGAAGGAGCCAGCGACGACGAGGACGTCATACGAGTCGTCTGCAAAGTCGACCGCCCTGACCTGGCCAGATAATAGTCCAGGTCCCGGTGTGGACCACTGCCCCTTCGAAGTGTCCCACAAGCAGACCGCAGCGCAGGCAAGCGATCCTGCGGTCGCAAAGTTGCCGACAACCACGACGGTATCGGTATTGCTCCTCGCCTTGATCGCGTTGACGGTCAAATTTGCGCCGGCAGCTGGGTTGAGCAGAGGGATACCCCCGGTCGACCATGAGCTGGTAGCGAGATGGTACACGACGACACCTGAACCTACACCCGAGACGTTCACCCCCGTTCCGCCGATGTAGACGTCGTTGCCGATGACCTGTAGCGCTCGGACGACACCCTGTACGGGAGGATCTGGACCGGTAAGACTGCTGGAGCTGTAGAAAGCGACACCCTGGACCTCGCTCGAGCCGGACCCGGAGGTGAAGTTTCCTCCGAGTATAGTGACGGTGGGCTTGCCCGAGGCGGAAGAGTTGGTCCAGAAACCGCCTGTGAGGACCGCAGGTGCTGGAGCTGGTAGAGTCGCAATTGTTGGAGCGGTCGTGGCACGAGGATACAGGATGGGACTTTTCCGCTGCACGATGGCGCTGGTGAATCGAGAGAGCCAGTTGTGAGTGTATGAGCCTTGTCGGGCATGCAGAGATCGCCGCCTGGCCGAGGACGATGGAGCGGGTGCGGAGCCTGCCGAGCCGAATGCGACATTGCTGAGTGATGTGATGGTTGCGGAGCCATCACTGCTGGTCGAAAGCATGGCGACTCCGCTAGCCGGATTACTAGTCACCCCAAAGACTCTGCCAGCGAGGAACATATGTGCGTTCACCGCTGATGACGAGCTCGGGACCGCGACAGCGGAGACGTTCCCGTATACCGCTTCGGGAGTTGACCATGCGGACTTTGACGTGTCCCAGATTGCGTATCCTCCAGTCTGAGTCGACGAGCCGTCTGTCCCAACAACATGCGAGAAGTTGCCGACCACTATCAGCTGCGATGTCGAGCTGGAGGAGGGGATGAGGTCGAAAACGGCGCCGTCCACTCCCCCACCAACAGCCGCCCAGGCATTCCCCTTGGGATCGTACCTCGCGAGGTAGTTGAGGGCGACTCCTCCAGACGCAGCCGTTGAGGTGAATTCTCCGCCAAAGAAAAGGTAGTTTTCGATGATGGCGGCGGAGTGTACAACCCCGTTGAGTCCTTGCGAAGCGAGCGGCACAGCTTGTCCCGATGCGTCGACAGAAATGATGTTGGAGTAGTTGCCTGGCGCGCTGAAATCACCCGCAGCGAAGATAGCGCTCCCGTAAATAGCTACAGCATTGACGGTCCAGGCTGGAGGCAGTGACGAGGTGTTATAAGCCGCATCGAGGGCGAATCCGATTCGCGACAATGCGGTCTCGGTTGAATTGCTGAGGTCCGAAGTGGCGGCGTTTATGGTAGATGTAGACGAGGTGGACCATTCAAAGACCCCGAAAGCGACTTGAGCCGAGGACTTGGTGATCTGCGTCGGGTTCATCGTGGTCGTCCCGTTCACTCCAGCCGTTCCCGATATTCGCGAGGATTTCGAGCTCGATCCATCTCTAGTGACACCGGTCAACACCAATTCGACAGCCTCCGCCACACTAATATAGATCTTGCCGCTAGCCACGCTCAGCGGACTCTTGGCCAACGCGAGCGCGACTGTCGGGGTAAAGCTGCCTGTCGACGCATCCACCGGGCCAGAGTAGACCAGCGTCTTGGTATCCTCCTGTACCTGTTCGCTTATCGTGCTCGTCCATCCCAATCCTCCCGGAACCGGGAACACCTCGATGTCGACACTGCTTCGCCCAGCACAGTCACCAATACTGCTACAGCCGGGAATAATGATGTAGATGTCATAGTACCCAGCCGAGGAGACGTAGGGGTAGAAGGTGACGGACGGATAGGTCGGATTGGATGTGGGGACTTTCGAGGTGATGTAATAAGCCGTTGTCGCGGGAATAGTGGTATCGACGGTGCCGGTGGTCCACTCGCCAGACTGCTGCACGGAGGAGGTGTTGGCTGCCGAACAGACACCCTGATTCCCAGCGGTAACTGCCGATGTGTATGCGCCTAGGCAGAATTAGCGGACATCGTGAAAGCCACAGCATGCGTACCCTCCGAGAGTAGCTGTACACTGCTCAATCCCGCGCCTTTCCCAATCCATGCCTTCAACTGCATTTGCAGACCCGTCAAGTTTCTGGGTCCATCGGTAAAGATAAAGTCTTGTGCCGCGATGGTCGGGTCGGTAGATAGAGGGCACTGGTCCCAGCAGGTCGCGTTCTTCCCTGTCGCAGGGTCGGTGTAGGTCATGTTTAGTTGTGTGTCGTCGGGCAGTGAAGTGAAGCTGCTCGATATCAGCTCAGTTTCCGCCAAAGAGCCGTCCCATTCGCGAAAGCAGACTCACCAGAAGCTAGTCGCACCTCTGCCTTTCACCAGTCCGTTTGCGACCCGTGCACCAGTCGCCCTGACCCGATTGTAGCTCATCACGTCCACGTTCGATATCGTCTTATCCTGCGCCAGCCATACCCCCTTGCCCGGACACAGCAGTACGTTCGGATCCGAGTATTGAGACTGGCTCGTGGATGGTCCTGCTGTGACAGTGATGTTTCCCGAAGCGGATGAGGAGGATGGCAGGGTCACCGGGGTAAGATAGCCAGAGTTGCCGGTAGTCGAGGTGTTGGGGGGTGCGGAGGGGACGGAGGTGATGTTGCCCAATGTACTATTGGAAGAGGAAGTCGCATTGAGGAGCGAGGACGAGTTGGAGACGAAGCTGGTCGTGAAGTGACCGCCAAAGTATAGGTTCGACCCATTGGGACTCGGCGCGATCGTCTCGACAGGACCATTGAGACCGCCGAATTCGACTGGTGACCATGCGGAAGACGATGTAGACCAGATAGCGACATTCCCTCCGCTTCCCGCTGGAGGAGAGAATGACCCGCCCACCCAGACTTCGCCTAAAGCATTGTCACAATGCAAAGTGTTGACGGGTCCACCGAGACCGGAAGAGAGGGCGTGGAATGTGGAAGAGGTAAGAGAGTAAGCGATGATGTTGGGTGAGGACGTTGACGAGACAGACGTGAAGGCTCCGCCAATGAAGAGGGTACCGTGGGCGGTCGAGTCTGTTGACGAGATTGTCGAGTTGGACCAGCACAAAGCGCTGACCTTTCCTCCCGCATTGGTACTGCCGAGCAACTGGGAGCTCCCATCGGACGATCTCACGAAGACGGAGTCACCATCAGACGAACGGGACGGTGTTGACGAGGATGATGCTGAAGGCGAGAACCAATCAAGCCCCGAAAAGGACCCTCCCAGCCCGACACTGCCCATGCGCGAAAAGTCGACCTGAGGCAAAGACGACGGTGCTGACGTGTCGGCTATGGCGGCGAGGATGAAAGGCGAGATGGTGGTGAGGAGGAGCGCTGATGGCGGTTTCCGTGACATGGCGGGCGACGGGCTAAGCGGCGTGATGCCGTTCCAGCCGTCTATAGAAGCCGAGCAAAGGGACTTGAACGGGTGGGATGATCAAGGAGCGTGTAGACTATCTATGAAGTGAAGTCGGTGACAGGGACATGATGTCGGAGTCCTACAACACGGCGAGAAGGTAGGTGTAAGGTCTGAAACACCGGTTCAGAGAATTGTTGATGGCGGATTAGGTCCCGTTGATCTCGTCGCGCCAGACGTCTTTTTTCGCGTCGAGGAACAGTCTCTGTGTATGCCTGTGGGCGTAAGTTGTGTAAGATGGGTATACAAGAAGGAGGAAGGACGGAAGGAAAAAGGTTGGATCGACGTCCAAGCTTTGTTGGCCCTTGTTGCTTTCAGGTCCAAACAGCCACGCGCGAAGTGCGACGCCCAAACCTCGTTTCATGCCTTAAATGGAGGTTTCAAATACGTACCCCGGCTCAAGCTAGAGTCTTGACACCAGACGTCAGCTAGTCTAAGCTTTGCGGGCGTCTAGTAAAGCCGAGCTTCACCGTTCCCCTTCAGATTTCCCGCCGCCATGTCATCCAAACCTTCTTCCTCAACATCCTACCGAGATCCAAACGTGGACGACGATGACGACCTCGACGACCTTGACGGTGAGTCTCGTCAAATTAACATGTCTTGCATCTGACAACGTCCCAGATGTCCTCGCATCTTTCAATGCTCCCAAGCTCGACTCGATCACTTCCAAACAGTCACAGGTATCCTCGCCACAGACCACCAGAGCCACATTCCCCTCTACAGCCTCTACTTCCGCCCCTATACCTTCAGAAACCGAAGAGACGGACGAGGACTTCGAAGACTCCCTAGTGGAGGGCATGGAGTCCCTCCTCCGTCAATTAGCAAGTGACCATCCACCCGGTCCCATGCCGGACGCCGAGACGTCCAAACCAACCGGGCAACCTCTAGTACCGGGTCTGGAAAGGACGGAGGGCGAAGCTTCATTATCAGCGGAGGAGGAGGAGCAAGCGTGGCAAAAGGCTTTGGAGATGATGCTCTCCGGCGAAGGTCTCGAAGCGCTCGGTCTCGACAAGAACGGGGTTGGAGATCAATCTCGAGCGGCGGTTGTACCTCAAGGTGGAGAAGCGAAACCGGATTTCCAAGAGACGATCAGACGGACGATGGAGTCGCTCAACCAGCCTGCTACGTCTGGAGCAAGACGAGCGACAGGGGCAGGGGACGGAGCACCGCCTAACCTCGCGGCGTTGTTATCGCAGCTTGGCTCGGACCCTTCGGCGCTGGATGGGCTAGGAGGAGACGATGGAGAGCTAGGAGGGCTTTTGGATGGGATGATGGCGCAGCTCATGACGCGGGAGGTGCTGGAGGAACCTATGTCGGAACTCGCCTCAAAGGTGCGTTCCATTCCTCCTGCTGAAAACAGCTGAATCGGAAGCAGTACCCGGCATACCTCGCCGCACCACCGTCGACAGTCTCGCAAGCCGAGTTAGCGAAATATAGACAACAGCACGCCCTGGTTCAGCAGATCTTGGAAACTTTTCGGAGACCCGGGTATAGTGATGAGAAGGATGGGAAGGAGGTTGCGAGGTTGGTAGGGGAGATGCAGGACCTGGGCGGACCACCGAAGGAGATCATGGGGGAGTTGCCAGAGGGTTTCGTGAGTGTAGTCAGGCTGATCAGATAATACGGACGACTGGCTGATATCATCTAGGATCTGGGGGCACTTGGTGGAGCCGGACTCGGAGACGAGTGTACTATCATGTAACCTCACGAATATGTCAACTTTGCACAAACCTGTCAAAAATGCCGGATATCGATGCTATATATCGATGCCAGATATGCAAGATTCCATAAATCCCCGCTTCTAGTCTCCCAATCGATTCGGTGCCCGGACGTCAAAGCTTCCAGTCCCGTTCGCGCTCGGTCTTCCCATGACGATCCTAGCCGCCGGACTGGTCAGGTCGTCGAAATCGCCACGTAGTACCGCTTCAGAGAGGAAATTGACGGTCGTCTCGAAGGATGCTTTGAGGAGGGGCGACGACTTGTTAGAGATGCCGGTCCTGTTGAAAGGTCGGTACCCTCCGGCGTGGGTCTGTGAAATATCAGCGACTAGGGCGAGATGAACCAACGAGCGCACCATGTAGTCGGCAATGACGGTGAGATGCCGATAGTCTACAGCGATACCGTACGCCCCAAACACGCTAGAGATCTCCTCGATGATCGCTCGTCGAGCGGCCTCGACTCCATAGACGGTAAGAATAGCGAAGATGTCATTGGAAGCTAGGTTGTCGAGGTCGATGAGCTCGTCCGCGAGCGACCACATCCCTTGGAGATTGGAACCTTCGGTGATCAGGGAGCGCTGAACAGGAATTAGCGGATTGCTGATGAAAGGTCAAGGTAGAGACACCGTAAATTCTCCCTTGTCATTAAAGATCTTCATACACCGTCCGATATGCGGCACCTCGTGGATCACCGCAGACCGACATGTCCGCTCGATGATATCGACGAGTAGCAACTTCGGTGCATTTGATGGGAACTATTGATCAGCCAGGCCCTACGAACTTCGCTTACCTCTAGATCAAATTGCGCCGACTTGCCACCAAGCACATCAAAGCTGAAGCTCGTGGCGTATTTGACCGCAAGTTTGAATGTCTCGCTGAGCAGGTCGGCCCGAGCATCTGCTTGCGCCTTCTCCGTGGCGTCGACATCCATCTCTTCATCGGCGTCTCGCTTGACAGTTCTCTTCGGCGCCGCATCCTCGATATCCTCGGCCAAGTGCTGCTCGACGTAGTCTTCGAGGTCAGCAATGCCACTATCCGCACCGTCGTCTTCCTCGTACTCGTGCTGTCGAGCCTGAGCTTGTCGCTTGGCCTGATATGTATCCCCATCATCGTCGTCCAGCTCATCGTCCCTCCCTCTTCGTCCAGCCTGACCGTCCTCGTCTTCCGCCAGATCGTTTCCGCGAACACGCAAGCCTTGACCAACCTGCAGATCCTGAGTTTTCGTTTTCTGCGCAGTCCGCATCTCCTCCACGATCTCCTTCTTCAGCTTGAGCGCGAAACTAAACGCCAGACTGTCGTGAAGCTGATCCGACGTGATCTCGTATTCCGACCGGTACTCTTCTGGCGGATAAAACTCGAGCAACACGGTGTATCTCCGCAAACGCGACTCTTCCGCACTTCGCCCGGAAAGGCGCTCGGTCACAGTGACACGCTCAGCGACTTGAGAAAGGTTGAGCCGGCTGACCTGCTTGATGAAGGTCTCACTGTCGCTGACGGAGACACCCTCACGGAGAGGCAATTTCATCGTCGGCGTTTTGGGATTCGCTGAAGCGGTCATGACGATTTCTCGTAGACGAGGTATCCCGAGGGTAACATTCGCGGCGCCGTGACCTGCAAGGATCAGCCTAGTTGCTGAAGAGCCGGACTGACTTACCCGCCAAGTGGAAGGTATTGAGCGTCATTTGAGTGGACGGTTCCCCCACACTACCCCTGTCAGCTAGGTCCAGACTCGAAGGGCTCACTCACCCCTGCGAAGCAAGCAGCCCGACCGCCTCTCCCGGCTCAACGAGACTACGCATATACCTCATCCTCGCAAGCGACAAGAAATCCTTGTCCGAGATCCGCTGCGAGGCGTACGGGGAAGACTTGGGCGGACCCTTTTTGCTGATGTACCCGAGCTCGTTTGCCTCGATGTAATGATTCAGCTTACACGCATAATCTTCCGACATGCTCCCGAAGAATCGACTGGGTGATAGCAGCGCCAGAGCCGGCTCGTACTTGCCTGGCTTCTTCAAAGCCTTCTTCATGTGATGGACAGCATCGTCCATCACAGCTTTACCATCGATGTCACCGGGCCGGAAGCGATTGATGAGGGAGTCGTGGTTTCTTGCGGCAAAGTCAAAGTGCTGGAGATGTTTTTGCTTCGTCACGTCCAGCGAATCTTCGCCATACAGGAATTGCAGGATCGAGGCATCGCTATCCCGGACTGTGTGGTCGTAATGTACCCGAACGCCTTCAAGATGTTTGATGAGACATCGTTGGAGATAGCCGGAACGACTGGTCTTGACCGCCGTATCGATCAGACCCTCTCGCCCCGCCATGCAATGGAAATAGTATTCCTGTGGCCGGATGCCAGTCAAGAACCGATTGGCGACGTATCCACCTGCTCGCGCGCTCGTGTCAAACGGCTTAAATGATGGCAGCGTCTTGCCAGAAATCATCGTAGGCACACGTCGGCCTTCAAGAGCTTGCTGGCCGAGCAGTGTCGAAATTTGCGATGCATTGACCTTTGACCCCTTGGCGCCAGAAAGAGTCATCATCTGCATGTTGTTGTCCGGGAAGGGCCGAATGAGATGGGCCGGAAGGACGTCGTTGTTGATCTTTGATGTCGTCTTGTTGAACGACGACTGCATAACCGCGTCGAGACCCGCCATGAGAGAGTCGTTCCGCAGAATCTCCTCGAGCCGGATGGCCAGGTTCTTGGCCGTCTCCGGATCCTCCATCCTCGATCCGTCTGGGAGGCCGACAAACTTCATAGCCTCCTGTGCTCCATGACCAGCTGCCTTGTCGAGGATATCCCTGCGCATCTTCTCTCCTTCCGCCGTAAGGATGAGATCGTCCATCCGACAAGAAAACGCTTTGTGCTGCAGGTATTTGGTCAGAAGCCGACTGAGAACACCAAGAAGCCGATTTGCGATATATGGACCGTAAAGCTCATGTACCGAGTGGACGAGACCGTATGATGATGCTCCGTATTGCGACTTGTCGAGAACACCGCATATGAGATGTCCATCCAGAAAGACTACATTCTCTTCCGACAAGGCAGGATCTTCCGAATCGTCTCGACCCCAGAGTGGATTCTGTATCTTGTTGCGCGAGACCAGGTTCAGGCCTTTGGCATTCTGCGGGGTAAGGTTAGTGAGGATGGTGGACATCTACGCGATTAGCACTGGACCATTCAAGTGACGCACGATCTGCTTGCCGGTCCACATTGGTCGAGGCTTATACACAGCTGGAGGAAGCGATATGATCCGGCCGCCACCGCTGTAGTTGTCCTCGGTCCTCAAAGCTCCGTAGATGAGCTGAAAGTACTCTTCGCGAGTGAACAAGGACGATTTATTGCACATCCAGACGCCGGCCACGACATGATCTTGAATCAAACCGCGAAGGGGATTACCGGATGTCGGCACGAGATACTGGTTGTCGGTGTTGGCTATCATTTGCGCTTCCGCGCGGGCCACCTCGTTTTCTGCATGTCATAAGCGAGAATACGGCGTCGATAGGAAGCAGCGCACGAGGAAAGTGGATGTTCATCTCGTCTCCGTCGAAGTCGGCGTTATAAGAGTTGCTGGCCTCTTGTGAGCTTTGTTTGATACCGCACTACAAATCGGGCTCACCAATTTGCGTAATGCATACGAATTGTCTTCTCGCCCAGCAGAACCTTGACCCGATGCGCCATCATACTCGGCTTGTGCAGTGTGGGCTGCCGATTGAGAAGGACAATATCGCCGTCGCGCAGGTGTCTGTACACCTTCTTATTTCGAGAAGGTGGTCCTAGGATGCTTCCAGCTACATAGGCTTCCCCTTGTGGTGTTAGCAGCTGATTGGCGATCGCCGTTCGCTGTTCCAGTGTTGTTCTGTCCTGTGAGATCGTCAGTACGGACTGCGTATATCTCTTCTGACTCACTAGAGAAACCTGCGACCCGTCCTCGTTTTGCACCAATGAAGCACCAGGATGGACCCTCGGACCATTGATGACGAGCTGACGGAGCTCTGCCACGTTCTGCGATGTGACCGGCTCGGGATAGGTGAGCTTCTTCGCAAAGACCGGAGGAATCCCGATCTCGTTCGTCTCGATGTTGACATCCGGGGAGATGACAGATCGCGCAGCATAGTTGACTCGCTTGCCCTGGCGAAGTGTCAGCTTATTTGACAGGTCTAGGGCTTCACCAACCATCATGTGCTTCCTGAACAACCCCTCCTTCTTCTCCAGCAGCTGCTTGACGCCCTGCGGAGGCAACTTGCCCTGCCGCATCATGGTGGGATTCTTGCTACTGTCCATATAGCTGTTGACGTCATGCTGCAGCTTTATCAATGCTTCGAGGAGTAATTCGAAGACTCGAGATCCCTCGGTCTTGGCGATAGCGTCGAGGACCAGCTCACCTCGCTCCGCCTTGGCCTGGTCTATCAAGCGCAGATTGAGCTCCTGTATCCGCTGGCAGGTGGTGAGGACTGCCGATAGTAGCGAGTTCTGGCTGTTTTCGAATAGATCGTCGCCAAGCTTAGAAGCGGGTCGAAAGCGGGTTGGAGTGACCGGAATGACGTCCAAGAAGAACATGTCGGCGAGGGCGGCGGTAGAAATAGACGTTTTACAAGGCGATGGGCCACCATGTCGACCGAAGAGGAGGGTGCAGAATTCCGGTTCATTCTTAAATAGCAGTCGAAGGTGATTTCGAACCTCTGCCGGCGACATCACACGCTCATTCCGCCCCTTCGCTCCTTTGGCCATCCCATTCGCCGCCCGAGCTACTCCGTCCGCTTTCCCATCCTCCTCGTCCTCTTCATCCTCTTCATCCTCCTCGTTGACCGATTCATCAGGGCCGAGCTCGTTGTCCTCTGCCGCACTGCTCCCTTCACTGCTCAGCTCGATACCCGAATCGTTGTCCGCTGGATCAGTCGGTTTGCGAGACTTCCTGGAAAGTGTTCGCCCATCGCCGAGAACATGCCGCCGACGAACTCCGACGTTCTCGTTATGAAGCCTGCTCTTCGCATCGAGCTCAATCTCGATGAGTTTCACTGTCCTCTCTTTCCGAAATGTCGGAGCATTGCTAGATGGGACATCAGAACAGGATGGTATACTGAGACTCACGCATGACATCTCGTACACCGTCGCATCCATGACCTCCCCCCCGTCTTCAGAACCCCATCCAAGACCTCTTTCCGCTCTTGGTAGACCAGTCCATCCTTGTAGTCATCCTTTCCAATCTTCCGCTCCTTTGCTCGGTGTAGAGCACTCTTGACGAACTTGCCGATCATCAAGATGTACTCCGCCGCTGTCTGCGCTGGAATCGCTGAAGCGTCCGCCTCGCGGTTTTCCGTCCCCTCATCTCCTCCGTCGTCACGCGGATCTCGAGATTTCGGGAAGACATTGGCGACGGCTTGAGATTCCTCTAGTAGACCAGCGTCTAGCAGATGAAGACGAGCGATGTATTGGCGGAGCTAAATACAATCAGTATCATTCATGGGAGACCAGACCTACCAGGATCTCTGGCATTTTGAAGTGGTGGCAGAAGAGGCAGGTGGATTTAAGGATCTTGTAGACTTCGGTCATGAAAAGAGGATGGAATATGGGAATGGGAAGCTCGATGTGACCGAAATGTCCAGGACAGGCGAAGTAAGATAGGTGACATGTTTCGCAGCTAGAGACGACAGATCAGTTCTTCAGACCCGTAGGCTGGTCGAGCTGCTTCTTCATCACTCACACAGCTCTAGGTGTCATCGGTCCAAGCTTCGGATCATATAGACCACATTTGTTCGGCAGGTTGAGGTTATCCAGCAAGATTGGGTTCTCGATCTTCTTGACCGAGATGAGGTGGACGTCTTGCGAGGTGAGGAAGGAGAAGGACACCGAGGTGATCTCGGAATGAAGGGAATGGGAAATGTCCATAGTGCCGGAGGTCCGATTTTGGGGCTCAGATTAAAGGGACCTGGGGGAGCACGTCCGCGAGCTTCAGCGCTCCCCTCTGTGTCGATATGCGTTCAGTAACGATTGCAAAACAGCTCAAAATTCGTTCTTACGTAATAAGCCGAGACAAGCCGGCGGGCCGGAAACAGAAATACTGGATTCGTTGCCGGGTTGTTATCTCGACAACACGATCTGTAACATTAGTCCCATCTTTCTTTGATATCTCTTTACAGCCTCAATCTTTCTGTTTGTCTATGAAATCTCTCATTGATACCATCGCGACGGTGGCCCCGACGGATCGGTAAAAGGTCTCTGCAGTCGCTTGACCTGGGGGTGATCGGCCGCAATGTCGTCCGAAGACATCGACGCGTATCTATTCTGCTCTACAGCGGTCAACAGGGCCTCGGGCGCTGATCGTATCCTCATAGACAATTCCATCGTGCAGTCGACATCGTCCAAAGGTGCGTTTTCGAGGAGATCGAAGGCTAGTATGCTGACCTGGATCAGCTTACCCAAAGGTGGACCGGTGCAGACGACCTACGAGGAGAAGCTATGGCTGTATTCCCTCTATAAACAAGGTGACCGATTTCCGAATCGTGCCCAGATCAGTACTGAGGTTATCCCGGTAGCAATGGAGGGCGACGTTTGGGGACCCCGGCCAGGGATGCTAGACATGCTCAGCCGAGCGAAGTGGTATATCTGGGCGCTACATCGATACATTGCTGATGTCGATCAGGGATTCGTGGGACAAGCAAAAGGGCGTGGAGAAGGCAGAGGCCAAGCGGCTGTACGTCGCTGCGCTCCTGAAGGTGAGCAGATTTGTGTATGTCCTCCGTCCTTTGGCTTTTGATGCAGATCTTCAAACGGTATGCCGATCAATCACATGTCAGAGCCCATGTCCAGGAGCTCGAAGCGTACACCGGAGGCTCCAGGACTCTCTCGAGAAGGGCTGCATCCCCTGCCTCATCGACATCGAGCTATCACTCTTCCCAAGCCTCGCCACCTCCTTCGCCTCCTGCCGCGCCGAGCTATGTCCTCTATCCCGCTCCGGACCCTTCGCTCCCTGCCCCGGACGTCGCCACAGATATCGTCCCGCCATCCGCCCTCACCTCCTCACACCGGTCCTTGCTCAGCTTAGCAGCGCCGATCGCTTGTCCCCCTGAGCCAGCTGGTGCCCCTGCTTTCGGACTGGTCCCCGGATCCAGAGCACACAGCCTGATCGGAGAGGCCGCCTATGGTGGGCGGAAAGACTCGGTCCACTCGCTCCGCCAAAATCGAGTGCCATTCCCCACTACGACATCGGTTTTGGGCTTCGTATCAGAGCAACCCCGAGCATCCGGATCCCGCCCCTACAGCCCGCAACAGCCGACCACGCCTGATCCCTATAATTCGTCGCCATATTTCGGCATCCAGCTGCCCACACCCATCTACCCGCAACGACCAGGATCTGCATCTACGTTCTCCCCTGCTCCACTTACCATCCCCCAAACGCTTCAACAGAATCAAACATCCCTTACGGCCCTGCATGAACGGATGTCAAGTCTCGAGCGGACACAGGGACTGCTCTTGAGGAGAGAGGACAGACGGCGAGGATGGTTCTGGACTTTGGGCGAGGCGGATGAGCTAGATGATATGGAGGAAGAGGTTGAACGAGCACGATGGCCTACAACAGCAACGGCGACGAGAAAGCGGAGAAAGAATGGGCTGACAATACGAGTGCTCTGGTTCCTGGTGACCGCGATTCGGCGTGCAATAATCGACGCGGGTGTGGGAATGATGATCGCTCTGGTCGGAGTGATCGTGCTGGGAGGAGGGTGGAGGCGGGCCCGAGTGACCCTGACAGGTCTGGTAGAAAGGGCGAGGCGGTTCGTCCGAGAGGTGTAGATCTGTCTCTGAGCACCATAGTTCGAGGTCGTCATAATGCATGTCTCGTCATAGTCCACCTCAGAAGAAGCGCCACCATATGAACAGGATGGAGAAGAACCCTATGCCTCCGATCGGTGCCCACTTGCGTAGTAGAGCTTGCAGATTGATATTTCTCGCTGCTTTGCGATATTTCGCTGATTCCGACCGCAACGACGTTGAGAGGTGGGACATCCCTACTCCCGGTCAGAGGGATGCGAACGGGATATGAGGGACCCACGATCCAAGCTATCTCCCCTCCAGAGCAAATCCTCCATATTCTTCGTCATAATCCTCGTCACATCCTGTAGATTTTCATTCAGCTGATCCAGCTGACTACTCGGTCCCGCCGCAGGTCCAGCTCCCTGCGTAAGCGTCCGAGAATCCCTGTACAGCCGGGTGGTCTTCGAAATAAACGTATCTGTCCACATCAGCCTTCCCTTCTCCTTCGCTACATGGGGCGGGGTGACCCACCGAAGCCCATGAAGGCGTAAGGACGGGTGACAGTCTCGATCTTCCCCTCGTAACTCCGTTGAAACTCCTTGGACAGCTCGTCGAGGTACGAGAACGCCAATTTTCGGGGGTAAGACGCATCGCAGATACACATGTAGATGACCTTCTCGACGATCAGGTAGCTGGTCAAATGCAACATGCATAAGCGAAAGGAGGATACGAGGGGTGAGGGGCGCACTGGAGGGTGTATTGACCCGACTCGATGGAACATGCTGGTTCACTGTTGGCATTGAGACGGCGGAAGACGAGCTTGGACTGTTGTTTGTATTCGGTCAGGGCTTTCTCCGTCTGCGAGGAGGCGTCAGCTCAAGGTCTCTCTTCGTTCAACAGGCTGAGTCCTGCTCTTGGAGATAAGGAAGAGTGCTGACATTCTCGTCATCCACGCTGGCTGCTAGAGGAAGAGCGTCGGAGACGCGGAATATTGTGGTTGAGCGGACCATGGGGAAGCTGGATTTAGATGCGGTTTGACGACGAGGAGTTGCCTGATTTGAGGTAATGCACGCGTGGAGGCGAAGAAGGGGAGGACTACATAACGAACGATAATTTAGGATGTCCGGGGCTCGTTTACCAAAAGGAAAGGTCTCATGAGACCATCGACCTCCTCAACCATCAGGAGCTGAGAGGTGGCAAAGTTTACTAAGGATGCGCAGGAGATAGCATGGATCTCATCGAGGCCCTCGACGCCGAGCTCGAGCTGATCACGTCTTCCCTTCTTACGGCGGAGACGCTCACGGCCTCCGAGCCGGGAACATGGCCCCGAACCTTCGACATCACGAGCGATGATAGCAAGCTCTCGCTGCATGCGATACTATTAGAGACATACCCAGCACCTGGGAGCGTCAGTATCGACGTCAAGGGGAAGGAGATGGGACGGGATGAGGCGGAGGAGTGGAGGGAATGGGTGAGGGAGAAAATGGGGGAATGGGATGCAGACGAGGAGTGGGTTGACAGATCGCTCGTCATTCCACGTTTGAAAGTTTCAGGTCTCCCTTGTTCCAGCTTCTCACAGCCGACTTCCTTCCACTCCTGGCGGCTTCCTCTCCAACATCTCCTTCATCGCCTCTTGCTATCACTACCGCTCCAGAGCCAGTGCCCCACCACGTCCTTCTCACATCCCACCACCTTCTCTCCCCGACCAAGAGCAAGCTCCTCCTATCTCTATCCTCCCAGCTTTCACTCATCGGCTTCTCCAAGACCGGTCATCCCGGCATCATGTACGCCATTGGCGACCACGATGACCTTGTCGAATGGCTGAGAGAGGTGAAGAGCTGGAATTGGCTAGCTTTGCGGGTCAGGATAGGTGTCGAGCCACTTCCGGATGGTCAGGCTGAGGAGGGATCGAAGGGGAAGCAGGTAGGGGCGAGGGGTGGGAAGGGACGTGGGGGATGGGTGGAGGTGGGAAAGATCAATGAGGCGCTGGAGTGGTTGAGGAAGCGGGGGAGGGAGAAGTTGCTGCTCGATCTGGGTATGGGTGCAGGCTCAGCGCGATGAAAGCATCCCAAACATGCTTTCTGCTCCATATCCGTCGGAAATCGTGGTTGCGCTGAAACGCCGGGGTGGAGGTGATCCACCTCGGCCAAACCCTCCTTCAATTTCTTCTTCCTTTTCTCGTTGATGCTTCGTACGAGTCTACGAATAGTAGCCGCTTCGAGCCATGTCGGAAACGGACCACAAAGTACACGATCGTGTCAATTATGAGGCGATAGCGTACATCCGCGAATTCAGCCAATTCCCCTATATCGCTTACACCGAACACATCGCCGCTCTGGCACGTCCACCTCCTCTTCTCATTTTGCCTACTTCACCCTGACGATTATGTTCAGGCACTCGAGACGCTCCTCCATCCTATTGCTGTCACAAGGTACCCCCAGACCTATGGACCGAAAGACGACGATCACCTCGTCCCCCTCCGCGAATGCCTCAAACAGTCAGCTTCGGCGGAAGAAGCAGTGAAGGGATGGAAGGAGGAGCTGAAGATGTCAAGCTCGATCGTCAAGTTCGCCGCGCAGGCTTACTCGGGGTATAAGAAGCTGAAGCAGGTAGGAGGAGGGACCAAGGTGCTGCAGAAGGCGGTTGGTATGTCCTTCCGCGTAATGAGAGGTCGTATCTGGCAGGGCTTACCTATCCTTAGATCACCCTTTTCCCCTCAGGGATCGTCCACTCGAGGTGATGCTCTCAAGGCGAGCTCTCCGCGAGACCCCGGTCATCTCCTCGGACAAAGACCTTCACCTACCGAAAGCGATGCGCGACCTGGCTGGGGTCGATAGCGGATACCAATGCCTCTCGCAACTCCAGGTCAAGAGAGTTGAGGAAAGCAGGCTCGACATCAACGAGATTTTGTAAGTCAGACAGATCTGCTCTGTTTGATGCAAAGCTGATGATGGCTAGGAGTATGGAACTGCAGTACGAGCCGGAGGATATCGATGCTGGGCACTCCTTCATGGCTCAGACTAAGCAGAAGCTGAGAGAGCGGATCCTCATGGCGAGCCGGCCGCCTTCGGAAAGCTCGATATGGATTTCTTGGGAGAAGGTGACGCTAGCCTCGTTTGAGGTATGTCTTGAAGAGCCCCAAACTCAGTCCAACTTGAAATGCCTTCAGAGTATCCCCCGACCTATATCACTCCCTCTTTTCCGGCTGAGCGCTCCGCCCGATCCTGCAAGCCGGCCTGTCGACTACCGAGAAGCTCGGAGAAGTTTCGGTCCTGCTGCCATTCCTGACAGCATGAAGAAGCTCAAATCGTTGCTCGATTCTGGAAGCAAGGAAATCGGCGCGAAGGACATTCTCCACTCTGTGGGAATGCTCTGGAAAAGTGGCTCGAACGGGGCAAAGGGCGATGTCGAGGATCCACTGGCTCTTCGGCTTTTGGATGAGTTCGGTGATTGACCATTATCAACTGATGGCGCTCGCTGCTGACGGGAAGAGAGGAACATCCATATGAGCCCATGACGCCCACGACCAAGGCATCGCGGCCTTCAAGAGATTCTAGGCCATCCCGCATGTCAATCAATCTTGAACTACCGCCCATCCCATCGGTGCGAGAGTCCAAAAAGATGTCGTGGGACGAGGATATGGGTATCGGTCAGTTTCCCTAAGGAGTTCTCGGTGCCTCGCTGAAAACAACAGAGCCTCCTCTTATGCCGTGGAAGCATGGCTACGACTGGTGAGCGATGACCTTCGGATAGACGACTTATCCAGTAGTCTCCCTACTCTAGTACGAAGTCTTCCGAGACTTGAGGCCCTCCCGGTCTCCTCGCCATCCTACCCTTCGTCCTGCGCCACCTCTCAGTGGGCGGCGCAAGGCTACTCCGATGACGCCGAGCCCAGACGATACCATCAGCCGCCTTTGTTCAGCGAAATCCTCAAGCCTGAGCGGTATCTGCCATCAGACAACGAGGCGATTCAGAAATGGTCCAGGGTGGAACAGGAAGCGATGGCGTACGAGATGGAAGAACAGCTCATTCCAGGCGACAATAACGCGATGAGGGGTAATCTCTTCAATCTTATCGAGACGTCAAACTCACGACATGCTAGTCCCAGTGATGCGTCCCGATAGTCAACAGGTCTCGCTTGATGAGATCCCGACGACTTACATGGACCTCCTCGAATTTAGCGATTTCGAACCCAGAACATTCGAACAGTCGGTATTTGAGGAGATCAGGGGGCTTGGAAGACTTACGCGAGAAGTAAGTTTCCGCCTTGTCTATCATGATATGAGGTACATGCTCACCAAAGCTATCCCTGTAGCTGGACTGGACGTAAGCCCCGCAAAATCGCGGACGGTGCAATATTGATGACCCTCAGTCCTTACAGCCTGCCCGCACGTCGCGTGACGTCTTCCGATGCTGCTGACGTCGAAACACCACCGGATATGGTCGACGAAGAGGCGATAAGTGCAACGATACCGCTTACACCACGTACGAAGCCGCCCACCCCGCACGATCAGGCGCTCGAAGCAATCCAGCAAGACATATTCGCAACAAGGAATAGTTTATTTGTCCTACCCCGGTGGACGCTTCTTCCCGATTATCCCAGCGGCCACATTCAAGAGGATCCTCCCCTCGATACTGCACATTTCCATCTCGCTCACTCAAATGAGAACGAATACAGCCCCCCAGTCAGATCCAATTGCAACCTGCCTACTGATCAAGCGACTCAGAGTCTAAGCGGAAACGCGGATTCCGCTCCATTACAGCTCGGGAAAGACGCACCTCAATTCGGGTTCAAGATCAACGATAACCTACCTATTGATCGGGCGACTGATAATCTAGGCAAGAAACGTCATATCGCCAATCTGATGGGAGACGACGAGATCGAATTACCGCCAGCAAGCCTCGAAGCTCAGCTTGTGCCTGAAAGAGCAGCTCGACCGGCTCAGAGCCGTCCAAGCAAGAAGCGGAAGACGGTGATCTATGAGATACGAAAAGAGAATCCTCTCGATGTTCTCCTCAAAACCACTCGGCAGGGGACGCTGGGCGGCGAAGCCTCCGCGCGTAAGCAAAAGAAGCCACACAACGGAGGCAAGCATGCTTCTGAACATGATCCCACGAGTATTCCAGGCTTCCTCGAGCTGCGAGAACGACGAGAGCTAGCCCGACACGCACCCGTCGTCAGCAAGGCACAAAAAGAATACTATGAGATCCCGCAAGTCATCGGAGTGGAGCCATCTTGGACCAGCAATCCTGCAATTCGGAACCCGGCCTGGTATCACGAAGCGCTGCTGACAGAGTCTCATCCGACTCAACCGATCGCCGTACTTTCAAGTATCGATTTGTGCCAAGAACGCTCTCTCGTCCGCACTTTTCAGGAATATGGCTTCGACCTCGTCGAGCGGGATTCAACTATTCAAGGAGCGGATCTGGTCGTTTCCGCATCTACCGCCATCATCTTTCGCCAGCTACGCTCACTCGCTCATGAGCTCAACGAGCTTCTGCAAGCCCTCAAGCAGGCGACGAATTTTTTCGGACGCGTGCTTATCGTCTTTGACGTCGTCACGTACAGCGTGATCGACAAAAGAGCTGATGCGATAGCATCGGTCAACCCTCTCAACCCGCCTGTTTTGAAAGCGCTATCTGCCCTCCGACGTGGTATCGCCGTGTCGATTGTGCCTGAGATGGGTGATACGATTGGCACAGTCGATATGAACTTCGCGGTCAATGGCGCAAAGGAGGTCGCCCAGGTGTTGAGGGTCATGGCGGAAGATGAGCTCGATCAGGTACGGCAATTCTCTGGCGCACAGCAGTCCGCGGATATATGTGGCGACAGGCAATGGCTCTGGACAGATCGAGCGAGTCGCCCGCCTCGCTTGTGTTCCGTCTGATTCTATGGCAGGTTAAGGATGAAGCTGCCTTGGTGTATTACGGGATCAATAGCTTCTCGGCACTCTACATCCTTCATCGCTTCGGCTCGATCCTGCAGCTGGCGGAGAACACCGACGAAGATGAAAGGATGAAAGTCCTTGGTCCGATCATCGGAGAGACGTTCATGGTGCGTTCTCCGTCTCGACTGATTAGCCGGACTGAATACTTTCCAGCTCCGCTTTAACGAGCTTGTGCGAACGCGACTCGCAGAGCTACGAGGTGTTGAAGCCGACTCTCTTAGTCAGGCGTCCGACCTAATGTCCGACTTTCCAATGCAGGGGAGCTCAAGGCAGCGGGAAGCTCATTGATCGTGCAAGCTGTCCATACATCCGCCATTTGCCGTCCGAGGTTCTCATGCCGGATAATCATGCATGCAACATAAATGACGGAACAAGGTCGAAGAATCGGAAGCACAGACATGACTACCGTAAACGAAGGCAACCCTCAGCACCCATGATTCACCTCATACTCCCTTCCCGAGCCAGAAAACTCCCCGGTCCCATCAGAAGACCTATTGAACCCTCCACTATGCGCACCACTGCTCGGCATCGGACTAGCGATTTTTTCTCCCCTCAAAGCGTCGATAGTCCGTCTCGTCGGCCTCGACTTCTTCAGACCTTCCCTCTCAATCAGGTAACTCTGACCGATCCCCACGTCCACCTTGCGCCGCTTGTTGATCCATATGCGCGAGATGAAGTGGAGCGCGAAGATGCTGGAGATCGCGGTGATCAGGCAGGAGATAATGACGACGAAGACGATTGCCGCGTTCCAGTGGAAGTGGTATGGCTCGGCGAGAGAGGCGAGCTGGGCGGCGGAGTATTGAGTCGGTAGGAGCTGGGGATCGGCCGGGATGCTCGTGCTTGCCACAGGCCTGAAGGAGGTACTGGGAGAGGAAGAGGCGGAAGCAACAGGCTTTGTAGGACTGGGCTCGTGAGCGGCGAAATCTTTTTAGGAGGACGTACCTGTTGAAAGCCGCAGCGGAATTGATGATCGCCACATCGAACGCCAAACTGCTCCCGTCATCGATATTACTCAAGGTCAGGTAATGCAACGGTCCGTCCCGCAATCCATGTGCCGCGAACAAGAGCTTGTGATAGTCCGTCGCTCTCGCGTTTGCGGTATATTGCCCAATAGTGATGTTGTCCAATGTGGCGGTATATGATCCCTGACCTTCCCCCGCTATACCGTACGCCCAGATATCCGTGCCTACACCAACAATGATTGATCGAGTGATTGGACAGGGTAAAGGACGTACCGACAAAGAAGATCGTGGTGTTGGACCCAGCAGTGGTAGTCCAGCTGAGCGAGCCATTCCAAAATTCTCCAAGTAAAGGTCGGACGGAATCGACCTGAGTATCATTGATGTACTGGTCAGACCCGTTTACGCGCAGCATATTCCAGCCTGGCGAAAGGTGGAGGGCAGGGGTCGCCCATTGTGAGTCGTCGATCGTGAAGTTTTTCGCGCTGTAGGTGGTTCAGTAAGGAAGTATTCGAGCAGGAGAGGACGGATTACCTTGACATCTTGCCACGATGCCGTCGGGCAACCTTGAAAGAGTCGTACCCAGATCAGAAGGGTAGATTTCAGACGAGAAGCGTGAATTAGGTTTCAAGAAGATGAAGCGGGATACTTGTCCTGTCATGAAAGGGCAATCACCCCTTTCGTCCAAATCGTCATCCTCTTCCCGCTCGATCCCTTTGAAGGGAGAACGAAATCTTTCGTCAGAAAGGCCTACTACAGGCTCGTCCTCATTCAGTAAATAGTTCAGTTGAGAATTTAGCAGTCGTGCTCATAAGTCCAGCCAAGGAGCCCTTTCGCAATCGGAAAGGGCCCTCCATCCAGCCATTGGCGTAAAGCGCGGCGGGGTACAATACCCTATCACCAGAAACATGCATCACCGCATATCCCCCTCGATGATCTTGTACTGATGACCACCCGCATGTTTCCTATCCCGCCTCCCCTTCCTCGACCGCAAGAGTCGCTTCGCATGCGAGATCCCACGCGCAATCGGTCTTTCGGCAAACCGCTCGAATGCGAAGCACGCGGCTATGTTGATGACCGCGATCATGAGGAGCTCGAGTCTGAACCGGAAGGTGAAGTTGATGATGTCGAGAATGAGGGAGATCGACTGCGCAGGAGCGAGGAGGACGTATATGCTAAAGGCGCCGAGACCGACGAGACAGACGACCAACCAGGCTAACGAGGTATGAGCAAGACCACTAAACAAACCCCAAATTGCTCACGATTGGTGTATATGGGCTTGCGGTAGGGTGGCCCGACGCTGAAAACGCCTGCAACAAGGATGTACTGGAAGCACGAGATGAGGAAGAGCGCAGAGTTCTCGTAGTTGAATGTCTCGAGCTTATCGCTATTCACGTCGGGTTCAGAATACCTGCAAACTCATCAGATAGGCTCGGCAGAATGACGCTCAATCTCACCAGGGCTGCCTGCGAACCCAGATAAAGACGAAGATCTGAATAGCCGCGTTGATCACAATCTGCCCGATGATACTCGTCAAGACCTTCTTCGACACCAAGCTCGCAGTCGGCCGCTTTGGGTGTATTTTCTGGTAAGGTAGAGTGCGACCCACTGACAAAGGATGTCAGCATAGAAGGGGACCTGAAAGCAGTGATATTACTAGCAACGGCTACAGGGATGATGACAAAGAGATCAATGTAAAGGAATCTGTGAATGGTCTCAAGCCTTGCCACTAAAACAAACCACATGATCAGCTCACTGGAAATCCCCGAGACTTGAGGCGAAGGAGTACAGCTGAAGACAGAGTCAGCTGGATCATATCGGTTATGAGTGTGGCTCACCAAGGTGACTGTGGTGAATTGGATCATCGAGTACAATGCCCTTCAGGGACGTCAGCTCGACCCTGTGTCCAGCTTCTTAAGCTCACATATACTTGAAGCAGCTGAAGCTCGTGACTAAAGCCGCCCGACCCTCCTTAATGACCTCGACCATACAGGAGATATCGGGTGTCTGGCTAGTGAAGGGCGCGGCCACGGATGCTTCAGCCTCCGAGAGGGAAACCCCGACATCTGCCGCTTTGAGAGCGCCACAATCGTTGGCGCCGTCTCCACAGAATGCTACGGTATAGCCGAGTGACTGGAGGCGCTCGACCAGTTCGGCCTTCTCATCTGGTGACATGCGGGCGAAGATCACGCCTTTCACGAGCATCTGTAGAGACAACCATCGTCAGCCCTCGTCATCGCCTGAGTCAACTTCGTACCCTTTCCAGGGTCTCAGGCTCTGCGTAATCGAGCATCCACTTGAAAACATCTCCAGTCAACGCCAACTGATAATCGGCCATCTCCGCATCTCCAGCATCCATTGTCGTTCCGTCATTCTGCCCAGCGATCGGCTTGAGCGTAAACTCGTCCAGCTGATGCCGTTTGTCGTCTACGCTTGACCATTCGAGGCGAGCTCCTTCTGCGTTCCCGGTTCCAGGCTCAAAGGTGGGTATGTAGACACTGGCAGAGTGAGAGACAAGTCCGCACTCTCGTGCGACGCTGATGGCAGTGCGGACATTGTCGCCTGTAACCATACGGCAAGCAAGGTGTGCCGCTCGGAGAATATGTATGTTGGGAGCGGTGCCGGGCTTGAGCTTGTTCTCGAAGACTATGAAGCCGAGGAAATGGAGATCGGACTCGGCGACTTCACTACAAGCAATTGAGCAATGCGGGATACTGCCTATGAGTGCAACTTACCGTCGCAGACGCTGAGCCTTCAACCAGGTGAGGCCTTCGACGGACTTGCCGGCGATTGCGATCACTCGGAAGCCGTTACGCGTGTAGTAGGAGAGCATGTCGTCATAATCGAGCGGAACTGATCTCGTCAATCATGACTCCGATCATTCGAAGTTTTGCTCACAAGAAGACGGATCGCAGATGTCTGGCATAACCTCCGGCGCTCCTTTCACGTATATCTCCATGCTCGTTGACTTGAGTCGCTTGACGATGACGCTCATCCTACGCAGAGCCGAGAAGAAATCGTATGTCCGGATGACGCCGAGTTCGAGGAAATGGGCATGCTAAGTAAAATTAGCATGAGTCATTCGCTCAGCATGTCAGTCGCACCTTTGATCCAGACCTAAGAGCATCTTCCATTCGCCATCTCTTCGTACCTGGTGGTCTCACGACCGTCTGAACCAGTGCCTGTGGCCTGTCTGCGCTCGCCATTCCCTTGGCCGTCACCTGCCGGGACTGTCCTTCGTCTAGCGTCCAGCCCGTGTACTCGAACATCTTTATATCAAGCGGGTCACCAATCAGCTCCCCATCAATGAGCTTGAGCGCGTGACATGTGGTCAACGCGTGGAGCAGCAGAGTCCTTCCGCCCGGTCCGCCCTCCGATGGTACATCGACCACCTCAGAATGTAGCTCGGAAAATCGGCGATCCTGTCTATCGATCGTACGCACGCCGAGCACATCAAGGCCCTCCTCGGTCAAAGTGCCGGTCTTATCAAAGCAGATGACATTGATCTTTCCCCCGATATTGACGCGATTAGGCGAGATGCAGAAGATGGAGCTCTTGCGAAGGCGGTCGATGGCAAAGGTTGTACCGATGGTCAAGGTGGCAGGAAGAGCTGGAGGAACGACGATGGTGATGAGGTCAAGCGCGCGGAGGAGAATGGTGTGTAGCTTGATCTGCCCGGGTCAGCATATAACGATAAGGAGAGCAACGCGCTTACACCGATGCGGACGAACTGGACTGCCGATACGGCGAAGCCTAGAACAGCAATTATGGCCAGAACCCCGATGAAGTTCATCGAGTCGCGGCTATCTAGGTCACCTGTGGACACATGACGTATCGAGGCACTCACTAAAACTTAAATCCCATCGGCTTCGGAAACAGCATAGACCTGACCAGCGCGCCTTTCGTCGTGTTGAATCCCGTTCTGGTCACCATCGCCAGCGCCATCGGTTCCTCGCTCTTCGGTACCCAAGGCGGCCGCCCCCCTGCTCGGACCCTGATGATCTTAGTTCCCGAGAAGAGACAGTGCTTGGCAAGCTCATTGTCAACCTCTGAGCTTCCCCGCTTGGCCTCCCTCGACATTGCGCGGATGTTCTCGTCTTTGACCGGGATTTTGCTGACGGGCACAGACTCGCCGGTAAGCATAGACTCGTTGACGATAGCATCGCCGGACAGTAGGAGGGCGTCACACGGAAACATAGCGAGTGTGGAGTCGGAGGCATCGAAGATGTCGCCGGGAACCATATTCGCGCAGTCCATGGTGGTCCCTGTGGGCTTTCAGCTTTCCGGACCACGAAGGGCTCAGTACTCACACTCGCCGTCAACGCGAACCTTGACGTCGCAATGAAATCTGGACATCTCCCTCATCCTCTCAATCGTCCTTTTGGTCTCAACCAACGTTGACAGGATGCTCGTGACGCTGATGAGAGCAATCGCGAAGGCGTAGTAATAGTAATCGTCGATCGACCACAGAACGATTGAGGCGATCTGAAAGACGTAGAATGGGTGCAATACCTGCAGAGCTGTCAGTCAATACGGTCCAATCTCGAAACAAATATATCCACCTCGTCCAGTAACAAGCCAAACGCCGATTTGCTCTCGATATCGATGATATTCTCGCTCATCAACAATCGCCGTTGTTCCCGTGTATGGCTTTCCAGGCCTCCTGCTACAGCTCTGGCTGAAGTCCAGCGGGAGTCTCTCCAATCTCTGAAGTATCACCCATATCAGCTCTGATCCAGCATGACACTGCTCAGCTGTTCTCGGTGACCTACCGGATCATTGCCCACTTTCCTGTTCCGGGCTCCAATGCAAATCGGGTGTACCGGTACTCCATGATCTTCAAGAGCCCCATAGTTCCTTCCCATGTCGTCTTGCCTTGCTCGACATCCTGTGTGAGGTCTTTTGCAGCGCCGACCCCGCCAGGCGATTCGCCATTGAAAGCATGGATAGGCGGCTGAATGGGCGAGCCATTCGGCATTACACTCAGACCGCGAAGAGACGGTGTGCGGGAGGAGATTGATGCTGGAACGTCTTGCGGGAAGACAGTGGACAGCGGATAGGGATACGGTACGTTTTGCAGGGGCACAATATGCAGATCGCCGTACGGTGTCTAGATCAACCCGTTAGCGCTATGGACACGTTGGCACGGGGTGCTCACCTCCACCACAATCCAGGCCCCATCCCTCTCGTCTTCAAATGTCGTCTCCTGCCCACAGAATCTGACCCAGACTGACGGTACCCATCGTCCAAATAGACCCAAAGCGCCGAAAGTGAGGATACATCCCGCCCACCACAACGCGTTTCGGAACGGATCGGAACGATAACCGATGAAGCGGATCGATAGGTCCTCGTCGGGAAGCACGACGGTCTGCCGAGAGGGAACTGCCAAACTATCGAAGTCTTTGAGCTCGGCCTGGTCGAATCCCCGTGAGGCGGGTTCACCGAAAATCCCATCCGATGGATTGGGTATGAGGGGGAGATGAGGAGATTGAGGACGCGACTGGGGAGGAAGGGAAGTGTTGTCGGCGAGTGATGAGGAGTAGCCTTCTTCGCGGTCATGCTCGGAGTAGCCGTCGTCCTCGTCACCGCAGCCCCAGCTGTCCGCAGAGCTGGTAGGCGAACGAGAGATATTCTCAGAGACCGATTCTCTTGAGGAGCGTGACCTAGATCTCGACGGACGTCGAGCGTCAATACCGGCTTCTACGTCATGATCGGGGCGGGCGAAACCGATGTACGATGCGATCTTACCGAGAGCGGTCGATGGCCGAATCGGACTGGCCAAGGGTGAGACACCATCCTCCTCATTCCTCCTCTCATCCTCGCCAGATCTCGGATGCTCTGGGCGAAAGCCGAAGTACCCCGCCCCTTGCGTCGATTGCGCTCTGCTCCGCCGCCTAGACTCCTTCCTCCTGGGCGCTGGCATTTGAGCATTATGTTGGAATGACTGGCTCATTCGTGGCGGGGGCAAGGGTCGCTCGCTAGGTCCTTCATCCTCCAAATCGGCAATGAAGACCCCGGAAGACGGCGAGTGGACGAGATTGATCTGCGAGAAACTGGCACGAGCGAAGACGCCAGAAGGACGAGCGGCGTATGATCCTGAGTGACGAGAAGCTATCGATGCGCGACGGGAACCTGGCCGTAAGGCCGTACGCGTGATGGAGGATGGGAATATGCCTTGATCTGCAAGGTGTTTCAACCAAGATATGACAGTCTGTAATACCCCAACATACCATCCTCATTTCCTGTCCACTCTTGGAAGCTGCCGACCATCATATCCGGCGGCCCCTCCTTCTCCTCCCTCGCCCTCTCATTAGCGACGGCATCGAAAATTGCCTGAGGTGCATTCTCAGTGTAGTCATGACCCGCTACGGGTTCGACTGGGGGTGCCCCTTGCCCGAGGGGGATTGGGTGGACGGTGTCTCGCTGTGTGGGCTTGGAGATGTTTATGGCAGAAGGGATAGTCGAATGACCCGGATCGGGCGAGTCGGCCATGTCCAGTCTCGAACGAGGGCGTGCTCTATCTATATCCGATACCAAGAAAGGAAGGAGGTGACAGGCTGCAAGCGGAAAATACCGGTCCCAGCCTGGACAATGGCGACGTCTCTGATACGGAAAGCTCCGCCTTAGTCGAAAGGCAAATTGTCTGGTTCGAGTTTCTGTCTGAAGGCCAATACAGGAATCATATGGCATCGCTTCCGTGTCAAAGTACACATAGGGGTTTCTCGCCATCTTAGCCAACTAGACTCGCCACTCTCTGCCCCTCACTTGTCACCGCAAAAAATGCAAGGCTCTGCGTCCTGCAACTCCACGGCGAGATCGTAGGACTTCACCCACTGGAGCTAGCTGGGCCAAGGACGCCGTTACGAGCTTCTCCAAGATCTGCTGCCCCATCCAGCCCGGTTCTCCTGCGAGATTCTCTTGGCATTCGGTCTCGATGATCTCGACTGTCGATTGGTCAGATCTTCGCAACTTGTCGACCCCTTGGACGATCTCCTCTCCCCTGCGCAAAATACGCGTCTCGGGATCTTCAGAATCCTCGAGTGAGTTTTGGACATTGAAGAATGGCCGAAACATCGATGCTTTATTCGGCAGGACGATTTTGCGGTCGATGTTGTGACAGGAAAAGGCTGTCGAGATCCCACTCCCAATCGAACGATCCAATGGGTTTACCGATCAAATGGCCACCAGAAGATCTGAGATGCCTATCCGATAGTAGGGTGATTCCTGGTGGGCCTTTCAGGTCGCACCTTTGACAGTCCCAGGGGGGCTTGACGACGCAGTCCGAAATGCAGAGATGAGTCGGCCGAAGCATCAGCTGAAGTCGACTGGTTGTCGATATGATGTCGTCCGCAATGTCGTGCATCAGTCCAGAAGCGAGGTCTGAACCGATCGATAGGTGTGTGACGTTCTTGAACAGCGCCAAGTCCGCGCCGTTCGCTTCGTATGCCGCGAGACAAGCTTCGGCCCTTCGAAATCGACGATGGTTAACTTCTTCCATTTGCGCAGGGAGTCTGCCTTGCGTCGATGCGTCGCGAAAGTCGGCTTCACTTCCCGATCGTGCTCGCCCGTCTCTGCGGTCGACGGGAAGAGCGAAGGATTGGATCGATTTCTGTAGTGCGCCGAAGGTAGACTGGCTTTGTACTGAAAGCTCCGGAGTTTTTATAGAAGGGAGTCGACTCTGCTTTGTAGGGGAGCCGTTTGGACTTCGTTTCTGCTCCCTCGGCAGTGGAATTCTAGGTCAGCACTGACAACCAAAGACAAGGGTCCGGGCACGAGCACTCACAACCCGTCAACCCCCAGAAATGCTTGGCCTTGTTATCGATGCTGACGGCGAGAGAGGTATAGCGAATGACGGGTTCGAACAGCTCGTAGAAAGCTTTGGAGCACGTCATAAGCTTGCCTGCGGTTCCTTGCCGATGATTTGTGATGAGGTGATCGCGGATGACCAGGAAAGGGTCGGGGGGAAGATCGGGAACGCTGGTGGTCGAATCCCTGCTGACGGGATCGGAAGGCTTCATTTGTTCAGGAGGGAGGGCCCGAGAGGCTGAAGGTGAAAGAGTCATTGCCCGGGATGGAAAGCGAAGAAAGAAGAAGAGAAACTTCGTCCAGATGCCTTCATACTGTATAGATGACCTGAATCATTTGCAGCTAAGCCGCATACGATGTCATGGGGCTCGAGGCAGACATCTCCAGATGCACAAGTCTGAGAAGTCTCGCATGTAGAGGTCTCTTCGAACATATTTTTCGTCTTTCATGATGATATCGCTCGACTGGTCATAAATCATACGGGTGTCACCGTCGTCACTATCCTTCACAAGCTCTCAGCCCTCATACTCTTCTCCACAACACTCACAAACCTCCGCATCCGCCCTCGCCATGAACTTCAGGCGAGATTGCAGGATGGCAGGCCTCATAGTGGGCCACAGTGATACGAGTCGTTCCACCTCCTTTACCTCCCCTTCCCTCCTTCCCGCCGCGAGGCAGATTGGACGCTCAATGCCGATGACCCCCATACTCGACGTTTCTGGTGCTTGACGGAAGATCACTCCGTCCGCGATCAGGTCCGCCCTGATCTTGGTGCACATCCTCTGATGCTGAAGAACGTCAAGGGATGGTCGGTATGCAAAGAATGCCCGAAACTATGGAGCTTGCGGGATGACGAACTCGACGGTGATGCCAAGCCTGGTCGAATGACTCGATATCATCACTGACACCTTGCAAAAACGGCCATTCCATCTCCCACTCGTCCCCACGGAGACCCCATCGGCTGTCGACCGGCGATCTATTGGGTTGTGGCGAACGATCGCCGATATGGTAGTAACAGCAGAGAAGGCGAGGAGTCACGAGATTCTGTAGCCTCTTGCCCACGTCTGCAAGGTCGTCGCCGTTAGTCCGTCCGAGTGCCCACGCGAGAAGCGGGCCGATGGAAACATGCGTGACATGCTGGAAGAGCGGCGAATGATCCCCGTTGGCCTCGTGAGCGGCGAGACACGCCTCAGCACCTTCGAGATCGACGAGAATTAGTGTCTTGCACTTGCGGAGCGAGTCGCCTCTGCGTCGGTGAGCCGTCAAGGTCGGCTTTGCCTGAGGGTCTTGAGATTGACTCGCAGTCTTCATAACTGACGAGACCGGTACCGGCTGGGACCGGCGTCTGATCGGCAGTGAAGGTAGAGTTCAGTCGATCCTGGGGGCTCGAAGAATGCGGAGGACGGCGCTGACACCGCCTTCCTGAGGTCTCAACTTGACGAGCTTTCAGGGACGCTTGGCACTTATGCTGGTACTCAGCATTGACAGGAGGTAATGCCGAGCACTTACGACCCGTCAGACCCCAGAACAGCTTGTCCTTGTTCCGACTGCTCACGGTGAGAGACGTATAGTCGACAACCGGCTCGAACAGCTCGAAAAACGCCTTTGAACACGTCATGAGTTTCGCTGCAGTACCTATCTGATGATTGAGGACTAGGTGCTCGCGGATGACCTAGAGGAGATCGGTGGCGATTTTTGGGAGACCGGAGGTGGTTGAAGTCGCAGGGAGAGCTGGGGACCCCATAATGTCCAGTGACAGATCATCAAGACTCCAAAAACGAGGAAGTCTGAGAACGAGGATGAGAGCGATCAGAGAAGGATAGAGAGAATGAGATAGGCAGAAAGGACGGAAATGACGGGGAAAATGCACGAGCCCTTGGAGACCGCTTGCATAGAGCCGCGGTCATCTTCGTCAGTGTTTCACTGTTTTGCTGAATAACGGGCACCGGTGACTTGGTCGAGCCTATCGGAATGCCCGGTATGCTCGGGGGGTCCGAAGCCATCGTCTTCTTAGTGGCGAATGATTTTGGAGGGAGACATGACAAATATTAGCGGAGTCATCAACTCCCCTGAACGAAGCTTTCCACCCCAAACAATCATGCATGACTCCGCGGAAGCAGTGAGACCTCTCCACATGACCTACCACCAGTCCCTTAGCCATGCTTAGCTGTCCTCCCCTTCCCCTCCTTCCCCTCCATCCCCTCCTTCTTACCTCGTCCCGGTCCACCGAAAAGCAACCCCAAGCCGACGATCCCACCAAGCACCCACAATCCTCTCTTCTCCTCATCATTCAATCCCTTCTCCGGCTGCTTATACTCCGCTCGATCCGACTTGGACATCCCGACCTCGGGCAAACTCCCGCTCAAACCCGAACCCGAAGCCTTCCAAACGCGGCTAGGAGCGGAAAAGACGTTATTCATGGCCGCACCGAAAGAAGGGGGAGGCGCGGGCGGTTGTTCCTCGGAGGAGACCTCGTGAGTATGGGCGTCGGAGTGACCGTGTAAGCCGTGTAGGGGACCGCCAGCTGGGTGGGTGGAGGCGGATGCGACGGTGAGGACTTTGGGTAGGGAGGGTTCTTCGACGGTCTTGGTTGGGGCGGAAGAAAGGGATCGATTCGACTGGAAATTGTCTGGCATGAATGGCTGATGACAGCCTTATCAGCATGAAGTACACAAGTGACAGCAGATCACTTACAATGACTTGCTCGACTTCAGACTCTGCACGCGGATTGGGCATTTGGACGCCCAACATCTTCCCTGATGTTTTTTCGGGACCTCTCGTCTGTGGCAACCCTGGAGCAATTGCAGTCTCCTGCGCCGTAACGGGGGCCACCTTTGCCGCTTCACTTCGCTGAGATATGACAGCGGGGCCAGTGGAGGAGACGTGATCATCATGTATCGGTTCAACCGGCTTCTTTGGTTGTTCGGGAGCAACAGCGGTTTTTGAGGGGAATGATCGGGAGGCAGTAGTGGTGATAGTACGGATTCGAGATGGGCTGGAAGGAGCTGAGCGGATAGCGAAAGACGGCATTGGAGGGACAGGCGGGAGCATAGCGGAGGTGTCGGCGGAGTTGAGCCGGTCGACAAGAGCGGTTCTGGTTTCCCCATCAACGAGTGATCATTGAACGCCGGTGAAAATGTACTTTTTACCGGTCTGCGAGAGCCCTCGCTTCTTCAGCTCCTTCTTTAGCGAGGCCACCGTCTCCTTTCCCCAATTTTGCTGTGTATTGAGAAGCACGGCCGAGGCGAGCCCGGAGGCCTGCAGCTGGATGGGCGAAGCAGGAAGCGTAGGGACTGCAGTTGATGTGGAGCTGGCACTCGCTCGGAGCAGCCCCGCTGAGATCTTGCGCCGGAGCATGATGGCGCTTTTGGGCTGATACTGACAAAAAACAACGGGTATGAAGTTGTTGATCATGACGAACGAGGGCTGATCGGGGGTGGACACCGACATGGACGTCCGTCAATTGGGGTAAGTCGTAATTTCGAACACGTGGAATGACGGCGAGCCGACTGACTTTCAGCATGCCTCAACTTAAAGCCAGAGGTCGGCAACCCAGCCATAAGAGCAGGGCAAAGCTCGTGGTGCAATTGATCAAAACAATCACCAAAGCCATGTTGACGCCTATGAATATCCTTTCCGCCGTCCTGCATCATGTCCATGCCTTCTTATCCACCTTACTCCTCTACATCCTCTCTCTCGGCCCCATTCCTCGCCATGTCGGATTCGTCATGGATGGCAATCGTCGATACGCTCGGGGACGGGGTATGAAAGCCGTTCAAGGCCATCATGATGGTATGAACTCTCTGCGCCGAGTGAGTCCCCAACCATGCACATGGACAACGAAGCTGATAAGTCCAGACCCTCGAAATCTGCCTGAAGTTACGAATACGAGCGGTCACGGTATTTGCATTCTCGATAGACAACTTCTCGAGATCGAAAGAAGAGGTGGAGGCGTTGATGAAGCTGGCGGAGACGGGGCTGATGGAGTTATGTCAAAAGGGGTGGGTCGAATGTGTGCGACAGTCTTGGACCTGTGGCTGATAGTGGACAGAGACCTGCTGCAGGAATATGGAGTTCGGATACGCTTCGTCGGGTCGAGACATCTGCTGCCTCAAGAGCTGCAAGACGCTATCGTTAGGATGGAGAAGATGACGAGGCGGAACAAAGGGTACGCTCAAGCCGAATGCAGGCATCCTCGAGCTGACACCATCGAAGAGGCGTCCTGAATGTTTGCGCACCATATACCTCCCGAGACGAGATCACCACTTCGGTCCGAGATACAGTACAAGAGGTACATGACGGTCAAATCCGTGTCTCGTGAGTCCCTTTGTATCGTGTAAAATGTCGCACTGAAGGTCGTTCAGGGACATCCGCTCGGATGACCTCTTTCGCAACCTCAAAACATCTCGGCATATCCAAGATGTGAGTGACAGACGAGTTGTGGATCTCGAAGGAGGGAAGCTCGGCATCCTCGTCCGGACATCCGATGTCAAACGTCTCAGCGACTTCATGATGTGGCAGGTGCGCCTAGGTCTTATAAATCGGGAATAAGTTGACCGTGATCAGGCTTCTGAGGATACGCAACTGCACTTCGTCAAAACATACTGGCCCGATTTCGGTCTCACCGACATGCTCCCGATCCTGCTCGGATGGCAACAGAAGGTCTGGTTACAGGCTCTTGGCTGGTGAGTGGTGTCGATATGCATGGTATGAGTCAGGAGATATCCTTCCTCCCCTTCAATCGCAACTCCCGTCCGCTGGTCCATCTCTCCATCGTCGATCCAGCGTTGTCCATCCACAGTCGAAGGACTCCTTTCGTAGCTTCTCGTTCACCTCGTTATGTCGCTCGCACAGCCATCGGCTAAGTCCTTCTCGCCCGCTGACATCTGGCGGATTCTCCTTCACTTTCTCCTGGAAATCTTCGGCGCATGGGACACAAGGATACAGTAGGGAAAGCGAGGATAACAGTTTGAGCATGTTATTCTGCGTATCGGGTGGTGCTCGAAGTGGATAGTATGCAGCAGTAGTATGCAAGAACGTCCAAGTCGAACGGCCAAGAAGAGCGGTATCGGCAGGACAGTCGGCCCGGTCAAGCTGCTGTGGCGAAGCGGACGAGTATGTCGATGCCGGTGAGGGCTCCCCGGACATCATTGATGCGAAGCTGCCCATGCCTGCCACGGACTTTGCCGCACCGCCCTTCTTCACCTTGTGCTTCGCCCAATCCTGCCATGAATTGCAGACTTTGCAGGGCTTTCCATCGGGACCGAGGATGAGGCCGGGTGGGAGGTTGGGATGGGTCTCCTTCGTGGTCCGAAGGGGCTGAAAAGAGGGTCCGGCGAGACTCGACTCGTTTGACATGGCGAAGATGATGAGGAGGAGAATGATTCCCTTAGGCAGGCTTAGTAAGGCTTGAATTGTGTGGCGAATTGTCAAGCCGAGAACACGATGAGATCCATGACGTGGCAGTTATAGTTGACGCGACCTATTTTTGTTTCCGGTCACAGCAAACTGCTCTCAATCTCCCTGCGTCATCTTCTTGATTTTTTTATCCGTGCTCATGTTGCGCCGAGCGCCGGTCACTCAGCGGCCTGGAGACCCTGCCCTTACTTCGGCGACTTCTGGCGGGTATGGGATCACATCAGCACCCTTCAAACCTCCGACCGCTCTTGCCTCGAAGCGAATCCTCGCACTACCCGCTCGCAAGCGGAAAGCTGTGTCGTACAAGGGTCAAGGAGCAGGAGACGACAGTGATAGCGATGCAGAGGCCATTCCGAGTAAGAAGGGGAAGTTCGCCATGGGGAATAAGGAGTATGGCGAGGACGGGGTCCTCGGGGATATGGGGAGGTGGTGTAACCGGAAGTTCCCGGTGTTCAAGCCAAAGGAGAAGATAACGGTCTTCACTAAGAGGTACCGTTCTCCTCACGAACTAAGGCTGACAATGCAGCTTCAGTATCCCTGTCATAATCAATCCGAAGACCGCCGTAGCCATCATGCATTCCCTCTCCCATGCCTCGCTCGGCACTCGACGACATCCCACCCTCGCACCCCGACCACTGCACGACCCGATGGCGGACCATGCGATCGTCCTGTATGATCCGACAATCGACGATCGACCCGCTCCGAAAGACATGGATGAAGCTTTGCGCAACATAGAACTGGCGAGGAAGGAAGCCGAAGCGCGTGGTCCGCATAAGAGTTTGAAGACGATCTTGGGCATACAAGATCCGACGAAAAAGGCAGATGTGAAGGTGCCGGTGGTCATCGATCCAATACTATCAAAGAAGCTACGACCTCATCAGATCGAAGGTGTCAAGGTGAGAGATGACGGCCTGAATGCGCTGATGACAGTTCCTGTATCGATGTACAACGGGGTTATTGGCAGATAATGCTTGGGGGTGTATCATGGCTGACGAGATGGGTCTGGGTGAGTTCCATGAGTCTGACGATACGGCTGGGCTGACGTTACAGGCAAAACACTGCAATGTATCGCCTTGCTTTGGACGCTCCTCAAGCAATCACCAGTAGCTGGGAAGCCGACTTGCGAGAAAGCTATCGTAGCATGCCCTACGTCTCTGGTTGGGAACTGGGCAAATGAGCTGGGTCAGTCCACTCAAGCCATAAACAGGCGTCAGGCTGACGCAGGTCACAGTGAAATGGCTCGGGCCCGGCGCTATCAACCCTCTCGTGGTGGACGGAAAGGGCGGAAAGGCGGAACTGATACCCGCTGTACGAAGATGGGTTAACGCTCATGGGAGAAATGTTACTCTCCCCGGTAGGTGCAAGTCGTCAGGATCAAGGTGTTGCTGACTCTCTGCGCAGTGATGATCGTATCATACGAGACGCTGCGGACATTGCAGGACGAACTGGTGAATTGCCCTATCGGCCTCCTCCTGGCGGACGAGGGACATCGTCTGAAGAACGCCGGTATGATCAATCTAAGCCGCCTTGACATGCATTCTGACGGTATCGTAGACACCTTGACCTTCCAATCGCTCACTGCACTCAACGTTCAACGCCGAGTCATCCTTACCGGGACCCCAATCCAAAACGACCTATCCGAATACTTCGCCCTGCTCAACTTCGCAAATCCGGAGTATCTCGGCTCAAAGTTGGATTTCAGGAAGAATTTCGAGTTCAAGATCCTTCGCGGACGAGACGCGGATGCGACGGACAAGGACAAGCTGGAGAGTGATGCGAAGCTGAAGGAGCTTGGCGGCCTGGTCAGCAAGTTCATCATTCGACGGACCAATGACCTTCTATCTAAGTATTGTGAGTCGCGCCTCCATGGCTCCATTGCGGGGCTGACGATATCTCAGTGCCCGTAAAGTACGAGCACGTCGTCTTCTGTCGACCCAGTCCGCTTCAGACGATGCTTTACAACACCTTCTTGACCTCGAAAGATGTTCAACGACTACTGCGCGGCAAGGATTCCCAACCGCTGAAAGCGATTGGCTTGTTACGGAAGCTTGTCAACCATCCGGATCTCCTCAACCTGCCCGAAGATCTGCCGGGGAGCGAGGATGTGCTTCCGCCAGAGTATCACGGGAAAGGGCGGGATAGAACTCTCAACTGCGAATATTCAGGGAAGTTTGTTGTCCTCGAAAGGTGAGCCGCTATCAATCATGTTGTAGGCGATTCTCATCGGATTCAGGATGTTAGATCATATCAAGAATCACACAGACGATAAAATTGTTCTCATCAGCAATGCCACGCAAACTCTCGACCTCATGGAAAAGCTGTGTCGCAACAAGAAGTGCATAACCCGAATGGTGCTGGGTGAGCTGTGTTGATGCGTGTGTAGGTATGGCTGCGTGCGTCTCGATGGTACGATGAACGTCAACAGGCGATCCAAGATTGTCTCGCACTTCAACGACCCCGAAAGCAAGGAGTTCGTATTCCTCCTGAGTTCCAAAGCTGGTGGCTGCGGAATCAATTTGATCGGAGCCAATCGCCTGATATTGTTTGACCCCGTAAGTCACTCTGAAGTCGCAGTATGATCTAACTGATACGAGCTGCAGGACTGGAATCCGGCCAGCGATCAGCAGGCTCTTGCACGAGTTTGGCGAGATGGGCAGAAGAAGGAGTGTATGTCTTCCTGACTTTGAGGGGCTCTTATGGAAGACTGACCGCTCTGCAGGCTTCGTCTACCGCTTCCAGACTACAGGAACTATCGAGGAGAAGATCTTTCAGCGGCAGTCAGTCGCCCTTCGCCCAGCATGGTTGACGCTGATGGTTCCGCATAGATGTCAAAAACAAAACCTCTCCGCCTGCGTCGTCGACGAAGCCGAAGATACAGCTCGGCATTTCACGCAAGACGATCTTCGGCAGCTGTTCAAGTTCAACGCGGAGACTGCTTGTGACACGCACGATACATTCAAGTGCAAGCGATGTCGGGAGGGCAAGCAATTCGTCAAAGCATCTGCCCTACTTTATGGCGATCCAAGCACGTAAGACTCGTGATTTGCGACTTGAGTCCCGCTAAGAAAAAGCAGGTGGAATCACTTCCCCAATTCGGAGCTGGGGAAGATGCACGATGACTTGTTGAGGGCGGAGCTGAACTTACCAGAGGTCTCTTATGTGTTCCAGTACGTTTCGCATTGAGCATAGTCGTGTCAGCATAGCATGTCTTGGCATCCTCCATGTAGTCATATTACTTTGTCAATATTGCATCATTGTATCAGTAGTCACTACTCTTAGGACCCATTTTGTCTATGCGAAGACGATCACAGACATCAGATTGGCATGCTTTCGTCGGTCATTTGGCTGAGTGTGAGTTGTTCCCGCCTGACTAGGAGTGCACGGATCTGATGATACTGGCGGCTCGAGAGCATTCACAGCCATCTTCCTCGAGGCGCATGAGGGTGCTCGGACCTCCAGGCGGGAAGGAGGAGGCGAGACCTGAGGGCACCAAATGTTTTCCTTTCCGAGCTCCCTCTCTATTTATCGCAGCTATCTTGAAGATGAGGAAGCGATCTTGCTCGAGTAGAGCATCTTGTCCCCGTGTTGTGAGGGGCTTCAGCAGCACTATAATCTTGGAAGACACCATCCGAACCGCCACACTGACGGTGCATGTACCCGCGGCTTCACGAACCTCTCACCATGAATCCTCCTTCCCCTTGTCTGATCGCCCTCGACAACCCTCTTCCAAACCTTACCCTCCTTGACGACGACGACGAGGTCGACGAAGACTTCGAGGTCGCTTCTTCTTCGCTTGGGCCGACCGCACCGGCTTTCACCTCGCGAAAGGAGCCGGTCAGTCTCCTTGAGGGACTCTTGATTGATCTTGCGGACGGGTCGACAGTGGTCTTCCGACCTGCTAGCGGATCCAAACAAGATTATCTCTCACCAAGGCCTCCGCCGTTCGGTCCATCGGTTCACACTCGAAGGTCTTTCATCGGACCAAGCGCTACCAAGTCCCAGCTACCCACCAAGAAGGCCCGAGCGCCCCTTGTCGAGCTCCACCTCAACACCGGCTCTTCTGCCTTCACACCTGACTCCGATTCTCCCTCACCGCCCTGGCCGTTGGAAGATACCCCCGAAGTCACTCCGCCAAGCAGCTTCTCCAGCCGCGCTTCATCACCCGGATTCCTCCCGCCTAGCGCCGTCCATGATCAACCGATCCTCATCTACACCCCTAAAGAAGTCGCCGACCCATTCAAGCTCGACGCGGTAGCTCATCCTTACATAGACATCCGATCACCCACACGAGGCCGAGGCCAAGTCCACCATCGAGGTCCTGGTGGAGTTGGGCGACGAGGATATGATAGATGAAGTGGACGAGTTGGTCGAGAAGTTTACACGGACTACCATTTACGCTCCCAAGCCGATCTCGACAGCGCGTGAGGAGGGGAAGGATGAGGAACGGCTCATTGACATCGGTTCGTCGGATATCCAAACTCGACTGAACCAAGCCGTCTCACCCCTACTTCAGTTTGAGCCGTACAAGGATCATCCGGACGACGCGGCATCTTCAAACTCGTTCGGGTTGAAGGCGCAACCCAGCTCCGTGGTACAGTTGCCGCGATCGCCCTACGCTATATACTCCTCCTCGCCCTCGCCTCGACTGAATGTCCCAGCACATCTTCTGCAGCCAAACCCGCCAGATGCGCTACAAAGTACGGTGATGCAGTCGTGGTCCGACACGGAGCCATCTCCGACGACGAAGCGATATACAGCGAAATTCCTGGAGAGGCTGAGTGATGTGATCAATTCGAGACTCGGTGAGAAGGGAAGTAGGAGGTTTAAGGTGGATCTGTTTGGGAGTGTCAGCTGGGGCGGGACGACGGGACAGGGCGGGGATGTGGATATGGTTTTGATTGTCAGCCGCTTTTCCATGAGGAGGTTTCGTACTTACGGTGCGGTCAGGATCGAAGTCTACCGCAGGGATGTGAGGCATAGTGGGCGTATTCTGAACCGGATTTGCTGATCGAGGTGTAATAGATATCCCGTCCATGTGGCGCACCCCACCTGGACAGACGCCTGCTCCCGTAATCGGTCACCAGCGCGTCAAACCCTTCAACGATGCTCTTCCCAGACCCTATCACCTATGGACCCTAGCAAGGGTCCTGAAAGACGCCGGTATGACCAGAGTCAACCCTATCGTGGGTGCGAGCACGCCAATCATCAAGTTCGAGGATCCGCAGGGTCCGACCCAATGCGATCTGAACGTGAATGATCTCGGTGGATGGTAGGTCATTGGCAGCGTGTAGAGGCAGAATCACGGCCTCCTTGGCAAACAAAGCAATGGCTTACGTGCTGGAATCAGGTACAACTCCTCCCTTATCCTGCATTACTGCCTGATCTCGCCTCACGTCCTGCGACCTTTGATCCACGCTCTCAAGCTCTGGGCTTCCGCTCATGACCTCAACGATCCTTCTGGTGCCAAAGGACCGTCCAGCATGTCATCCTATTGTCTTACGCTTATGGCGATCGGCTATCTCCAACACCTCGGCTGTCTACCGAATCTCCAAGCAAACGTCGCTGTACCTGTACCTGACCTTCCTAAGGATACTACCGATCCGGAGGTCATCTGGGTCGGATGGGGCAAGGAGCAGGCCTCCAGAGCGCATATAGGATTCGACAAGTCCCCGCCGTTGGGATGGGCCGCACGTAATCCCGACCTGACGGTGGGGGATGCGATCCACGGGTTCTTCAGCTACTTTAGTCGAGCGATCTCCCCGTCTGAAGACCGTTTCGACTATACCTCATCCGTCATGTCAGTCCTCAACGGTGGCGTGCTTCGCCGGCAACATCCGGTTGGCATCGAAACGACGATGGAGGAACAGAAGCGGAACGAGATGAAGAACCAGGAATTACCGCTTGACGGCATAGCACAAGCGATGGCGGATCACCGGCAAAATCGGCTCGAGAACGAGCAGTACATGGGCAAGGGGGATACGGGAATCCAGCCTAGGAATTGGGGGGATAGGAAGATCGTGGTGCAGGATCCGTTCCTGTGGCAGAAGGTGAGGTCGATGACGACACCATGAAGTGTTTGCTGATCATTCACAGAACTGTGCCGGCACGATGTCGGGTAAAGGCGTGAATCGTTTCGGTACGGTCAGTGGCATCTATGAGCGCATATCGAGACAAGGCTGATAGCGCTTGAAGGCCATCGACGAGACTCAAAAGTTATTGTCAAGCCGCGGACCATCGGCGACATTACAGGACATCTTGCATGACCCGAACCCAATCATCCGTAAGAACACTCCGAAGGGAGGGAGAGGGAGAGGGAGAGGGAGAGGGAGGGGCGGTGGACCAGGCAGGGCTTCTCCGGTCAGTTCGCCTGCAAGAGGATCGCCGATCCAACGACAGCTTTTCACTCCATGAAGGCCGGGGTAGGCAACGGAGATCTTGAGAGAGGGAGAAGAAATCGAGAAGTTACCCAGCACCATATTATGTTCGCATTGTTTATACCTTTGGCGGTCCATTTCGGTTTCTTGTTCTTGTGTGATTTCATGACTTTTGATGGCCATGTCATGGACCGGTCCTGGACATGTCCAGGCATCGTTGCGCTACGCATCCGTTGGGAAGACGCCTGCAGTCGCCATCCGTTGTGACGCGGAGCTCGCCGCCCTGAAGCGCGTTCGGGCTCTGTTTCCTCGCATTTCACAATATCCCTAGACATTTGATACCTTTGCCTTTCATCAAAGCCGTACGGACAGTATTGTCCCTTACGCTGCGCCGTAAGAATCGAGTTCACGTGCCATGTCTGAGCCGCTGCCTCATCTCGAACCCGCAGTACCGGCGCCGACAGCTGCGAGCTCCTCCGGACCTTTGCCTACTGCTGGCCTCACCACTTTTCCAAACCCCTACGCCGATGAAACCGAGCCTGGACTTATACCTACGCTCTTATCAAAGGTCAAGTCGACCTTCACCTCGGCTATATCGACCTCCAATCATCAGGCATCCAACTCGACAGGCAAATCCGTGGATAAAGGATCAGAGCACGTCGAGGGGATTCCGGCTCAGGCTCAAACGGAGGCTCAGCAGATCGCCGAGGCGGCAAAGTACAGAGGACACGGGAGGAGACAGTCTGGTCCGGTACCTATTCCCATCCCAACTCCGGTTCCCCCGATACTGCAAAACGATGGAGCATCGTCAATACGCCCATCTCTAACGACCCCAATCGCTTCGAGCTCGTCTCTGAGCCGCCCCTCCTCTCAGACGCAAGATCCGACAAAGCGATTGATTGCTCCAGGAAACAGGCAATGGAGACCTTCCGGTGCCGCTCCGGCGCAGGTGACGGTCTCGCCCGTGACAAGTGTTACGACCACTGTGCAAACGAGTAAGGGAAGCGAGATATCCGGCTCCAAAGGGCCTCCCAAACCCAATCACCGAGCCCATTTCGGTCTTCAAGCAGCAGTCGCCTCATCCTCTCGAATACCCTACTATCATCATGCTCATTCCAATTCACTCGGCGGACGACGTCCGCGCCGTTCCTCTCTCGCGGCCATTCCTGACTCACCCTCCTCCGTCTCTCTCTCCGCCATGATAGCCGCCAATGCCGAACTCAGCCAAATCGTCTCCCACATCCCTGGATTCCCCTTACCGAGTGATGACACCCGCAGCATCCGCAGTTTGGGCTCCGTCAAGAAGACAAACAGCGTAAGCAGAATCATCAGGCGGATGCGAGGGGAGGGGTTGAGCAAGCATTACTGGATGGCGGATGAGCATTGCAGAGAGTGCTACGATTGCAAGTCGGTGAATGAATCCCTTCCTCCCTTTGTCGAGTATATAGCTGAGCCGTATAGATATTCACCGCCTGGCGCAGGAAGCATCATTGTCGGATCTGCGGCCAGATCTTCTGTAGTCGATGTGCTTCCAACATCATCGGCGCTCGACGCTTCGGTCAGGAGGGAGCTGTACGAGTGTGTAACCTGTGTCTGAAGATCATGGAGGAGTACAAGGACGACGCCGAGGACGACCGAAGATCGATCAATTCCGCGTCCACCAATTTCCGCTTACCCGGCATCTCAGATCGCGCCTTCATGGATGCCGCTGTCTCTCCGGACATGCTTTACGCCAAATCACCTTTCGCTGCGAGCCAGCTCTTCTCCTCGAACCCTAATGAATCCCTCTCAGCCATCGATGAAAGCTCGGTACCGACACGATGGGGTGTGCCATCGGAGGCAGACCTTTCGCGACCCGTTACACCGAATGCATCAGGAACTCCTGAAGGGGAGGACGACCATATCTGGACGATGAGGGTGCCCAAAACAGCCGCTCCGTTCCGGAGACCAATGGACGAGGATGCGAAAGATGGGGATGCACAGAGCGGACACGAGGATTCTGCGTCTGAATCCACATCACCGGCACCTGCCAGTCCTCATCAGAAGAGCGAGGCGCACAGCCCAGCCGAATCGAGTCAGGCAAACAAACGCCGACCCTCACGAGCAACGTTCCCGCGATCAGACACCAGCTCGACCGACGGCGGCCTAGGGATACGAGTCCCGCTGAGTCGAGTAGATTCGAATGTCCCGCTGATCGGCTTGAGGACGCGTCTCAGCTCAAAAGCGAGTCAGGGAGGTCTGACGGCGCTGCTTGATCCCGAGAAGTCGGAGGGTCTGTGGAGAGCTCGCTCTCATTCGCTGGTGCAACGCCCCGAGATCCTTGCCGGGGCAAGTCTGCGACACTTCGAAGTGATGCTCGGACAAGCAATCCAGAAATCTGGTCTTCCGAATCCCGCTGAATGGCACCAGGTCCTCAGCAAGCTTTTGCTGAAAGTCTCGACGAATCTCCATCCGAATGTCCGGGCCGGTGACTCGATCGACGTCCGCGCATTTGTGAAGATCAAGAAGGTCCCGGGCGGCAGGATCAGCGATTCCGAATACGTTGATGGCATCGTAATTTCGAAGAACGTCACGCACAAAGCTATGCCTCGACGCCTCGTCAGCCCTCGCATTATGGTCGTGACATTTCCGCTCGACTACCATCGCGTTGAAAGACAGTTCATGTCTCTTGATCCAATCCTGGCTCAGGAAAAGGATTACCTCCGCCTTCTCACTCGTCGAATCATTGATGTTCGCCCTCACATCGTCCTGGTCGAACGTGCGGCCTCTCGAATCGCTCTTGACTACTTGCGGGAAGCGAATATCGCGGTCGCTCGCAATGTGAAGGTCTCCGCCATTCGTCAAGTCGCGAGGTGCACCCAAGCAGACGTCGTTGCCTCGATGGATCGCTTGGCTCTTGAGCCACGCCTCGGCCGATGCGCTGAATTCCAGATCCAATCCTTTGAGCACGACCTCATACCCGGTCGAAGGAAGACACTGATGCGCTTCGAAGGCTGCCATCGGGACTACGGCTGTACGATTATTCTACGTGGAGGCGACCTCGAGACACTTCGTAAGGTCAAGGTTGTCGCCGATTTCATGGCACTCGTAGTATATCACCTGAAAAGTGAGATCATCCTTTACTGTGATGAGCACAACATTCTTCCACCTCGACCTCCGCTTCCACTCGAGTATCAAGATCTCCTCGACACCCTCACGACCTCTCCACAATCTCAGCACGACAGGACCGACTCCGCAACTGTCGACGAGAAAAGTGACATCAGCGAGCTCAAGTCTCCCGCGCTTCGCACTCCGACTGCAAACGGAGACGATGGCGTGCATGCGGAGCGACATCAAGCATTCGTGCTGACACGCGATATTGCGCAATCGCTTGAGCCTTATCTGACTTTGGCCTTATCCGCTTCCGCAGCCATCCGATTCCCTCCACCTGCGACGTTGGCAAAGATGGCGATGCTGGACCGCTCATTAAATGCCCTTCAGCACAGTCGGGACGAGGAGGAGGCCGCGCAGATTCTGCACGAGGAGAACATTTCACCAGACACTGCGCGCAATGCAACCATCAACTCAGGCACGGCTATATCCACGTCAACTCCTGTCCGTGACGCGTCAGAAACGGTCTCGTCTGGTATAGCTAGCAGCACCGCTATGAGCGCCGCCCCGACAGTCGCCGTACCGCCTAGAGACGTGGTACGAGACCCCTATAGGGTCCTGCGGAAGCCAGAGGAGATTGCCCGAGAGAGTAAATTAGCTCAAGTCGAGCACGAACATAGCGAGCAAGTCAAGCTTTGGCAGTGGTATACCAAACGACACGTCAATATTCTCCGGCCTGAGGACTTCCAGGGTATCGTTTACGTTTACTCCCTAGGCTGTGAAGGCTGTGAGAAGCCTTGTGTCGAGCCACGATCTCAACACATCAACTTCTATCAGCCTGATGATCTCACAATTGGCCAATACCTCGAGGGACTCGCAAGCGACGCGGTCAAACGGTGTCCGAGCAAGGCATGCGATCGCCTACTGCTTTTCCACTTCCGCCTTCTAGCTCACGGTGATCGGCGTTTACAGATAGCCATGGACCAGTTCTCCTGTCCGTCCCCTGGTCACGAAGACCAGATCATCACATGGAGCTATTGCCGACTTTGTGCGACGCCCTCACCCACGACTATCATGCGAGATGAAACTTGGGAGATGTCATGGGGAACCTACCTCGAGCACTGCTTCTATCCACCCGAGACCAGTGCCGGGTTCGCGTGTCCTCACGACGCCTACCGGGACCAGATCCGCTACTTTGCACATCTTAATCTGGCCATTCGCATACATAACGAATCCATCGATCTATTCGAGCCAGTACGCCCGTCAATCACACTTCAGGTGAAGCCCGAGACCAAGGTGGTGTTGAAGAACCAGGAGTACGAGAGCGCTTTGCAGAAGAACACCGCTTTCTTCGACTCGGTGCTGTTCCGATTACGCAGCTTCGATTACGAGCTTGTACAACCTGAAATGGTGAGACATTTGCGCATTGATCATGGCTGATTTCAGGTCACCGCGCTCCGCACGGCACTAGGCAGCATGCTCTCCCAAGCGGTTAGCGATCGAGAAGAGATGGTCAACCTCCTCAATAGGACGTACAAGTTAACGCCGATGACCGACGTACTGGCTCTCAATACCGTACTGCGGACTCTGCAGGATAAGGTCGTCCAGTGGGAGTGAGTCGTCCATCTGGAAGCGGAGGATCCGCTCATCGTTTGTCGCAGCTCGGATTTTGTCGACATTGAGAAAGTCTTCATGCCATCTGAGAAGGACCTTCGAAGGAGTATGCGATTCCCTAAGAAGAAGACCAATTACAGCTGACGCGCACCAGTGACGGCAACGCACCTGAAACGCTTGTTCGCCAATCAAGACGTCTTCAATTCCCTTGATCGCAGTGTAGCAGGTCTCGCGGTGTCCGAAGCCGACGAGAAGGAGATCAAGTCTGCAGACTCCGAGACGACGAGCATGGCATCCGAGCCGCCCACGCCAGCTCTCCACTCTACCGATACTCCTCATCAGATGCAGCCGTCGCAGCTCGACCTGCCAACGGCCGAAGACGATGGCTTGACCCCTATCGCTAGAGTGCTAGAGCTAGCGAAGAACCCTCTGTCTGAACCCCCAACACCGCGCGATGTGGACAGCGACTCCACGATTGGGGCACCCCGACGGAAACATCATGGCGGAAGTACAGAGGTGATGACGGACCGCGTCGAATCAAGCGGCATGGACAGCGATGTTCATGGAGAATTCGTTTCGAGACTGCCGCGGAGATCACTTCCAGCTCCAAGGTACGTTTGATCGATCAACCACGAGCAACAGTATTGACCTGATATCAGCATCGCCGATCTCGTACAGCGGTTTCAGGAGTCTGCTGGAGGTCAGTCCTCCGAACATGAAGTGGAAGTGCCAGTCGAGCGGCCGAGATCATCCGCATCAGCTCGGCGTCTGACACATCGAGTTCATGAGCTGGACGGGTCGGACAGCAACAAGAGCCACAAGCCTCGACTTCGACGAGGTCGTACCGAGCAGCCTACCGTGCGCAATCGTGAGGGCTCAAAGGCTAGCCAGCTCTCAGATGGCGACCGTAGCTATGCTGCGAACGCCTCCCGAATCCCGTCGACTTTTGGTAAGCGATCATTGGCCGGCCCATCCGAGTATAGTCGTCCATCATCCCGGTCGCGAACTGTTCCTCAGGCACCAACTCCTCCGTCGCGTTCCGGTCGGGCCTCTCCCGATCCAACAAGCCGGCTCACAGCACCGGGACCATCTAAGCCTTCAGCTGTTCCAGCGGGAGATCCCAAGCGGAGAGTCAACGGCAAGGGGCGAACATCCCGGCAAAGTGACCTGGCATCCGGCCGAGCATCACCGGGTCTCCTCAAGACCGCTACGAGGCGGACCTTAGGAGGGTCGAACCGTGTAAACTCCATCGCTCGGCATTTCGATCGATTGTCACGCGAAGCCGAGCGAGAGAGGCAGAAGAGGATATCGATGGTGCGAGGGAAGCGCGCACGACCGGTCGGCGTCACCAAAGCCAAGGTCCAGGTCTTCAGTGATCTTCGCGACGCCTTTCGGGACGAATCGGATAGCGACTCGTCTGAAGCCGATGACGAGGAGGACGACCAGGGCAGTGAGGACAGCGCCGATTCTGCTGGTCAACGAAAAGCGCCGCGAAAGTCGCGATCACCGGTCAAGTCGCAAAAGTCGTTACCGGCTAAGCAAGATGCTGCAAGCCGCGCCGTCCCGATGACGGCCGCGGCGTCATCGAACACCATCTCAAGCAGTGTCACCGATGAGATGCCAATTTCAGCGTCCGCCTCCTCCATTGCTGGAACTTCTGTGTTGAGTGACGCGAGATCGGAAATGTCGTTTACCGATCGATTGCAAATCGAGCTCCCAAGCTTCGAGACCAGCGCTCCGTTGCCGAGTGTACCTGTCGCTCCTCAACTGTCCAATGATAAAGCCGACGAGGCTCAACCAGCTTTGTCACGTGTGTCACACATGTCCGAGAGCGAGCTCAGCTCTGGAGGCGAGCCGTCATCTATCATCAAGACTCTGACTGGCCTATGGGCGTTCCGGGCTGGTGACTTCACTCCTCTCGAGTACCCTTTGTAAGCTTCTTTCGACAATAAAACCCTCCCGCTAATCAGGTTCCAGATCGGCCGCCGAGCACATCTTTGCTGACTCCCGCGTCATCATCCGCGAGAATGAACCAACAAGTATTGTCGCCTTCGCACTCAGTTCCAAGACATACCGTGACAAGATGCGTAATGTTGCGTTTCATAGCAAATCTAACGGGAAGGTCGAGGCGTTTATGCCAGAGGATACGGGATCGAATGATCGTGCCTCTACATGGGATATCGTATCACTTGACGAAGCGGTGGAGACGGATGACCCTTCTAGGCGCGAGGGCGGAACGCACCTGAAATACGGTATGCGAATCCGCCTTCTGTATATGGAAGCTGATATATGTAGACTTCAAGTCGGGCTCGTCTACCATCTTTTGCCGAATTTTCTTCGCCGAGCAGTTCGCCGCGCTACGCTCAGTATGCCAATGCGAGGACAGCTTCGTGGAGTCTCTAGCTCGCTGCGTGCAGTTTGATGCAGCAGGTGGAAAGTCCGGCTCAGCATTTCTGAAGTCCAAAGGTGGATTTCAGATCAAGGAGCTCTGACTGATCGTTCTCAGATGATCGGTTCATCGCAAAGGAGATTTCCAGGCTGGAAATGGACGCTTTGACCAAATTCGCCCCAGCATACTTTGAGTATACAAGGAAGGCCTTCCAGGGACAAGTAAGCTGGGCTGGACGTTAGGAACGCGAGCTGATTGTGCTGCAGCGTCCGACTGTCCTCGCAAAGATTTATGGCTTCTTCAAGATTGGATATCGAAATGCGATTACTGGTCGGGCCTTGCGGATGAACGTCCTGGTCATGGAGAATCTCTTCTACGAGCGGAGTTTCTCGAAGGTCCGTGGTATACATTAGCCTAATATTATGTCTGACAGTCTGCAGATCTACGATCTGAAAGGCAGCACCCGCAATAGGCTCATTCAGGCGACTGGGCGGGTCAATGAGGTTTTGTGAGTCGACGATCCGCTTTGTGGTCCTGCTGATTAATGCTTACAGACTGGACGAAAATCTCATGGAAAGTGAGGGATTCCTTCGCGGACATTATAGCACGACTGATACCCCTCAGTCGTATACAAGCATCCCCTGTATCTACGCGAGCATTCGAAACGTATCCTGAGGACGGCGCTGTTCAACGATAGTGAGGCATCTCCTTCTGAGCGTTCGTCGAATTATTGACTGTATACCAACAGCTCTCTTCCTCTCCAACCTCAATGTCATGGATTACTCGCTAGTTGTTGGCGTTGACTCGGAGAAGCATGAGCTAGTCGTTGGCATTGTCGACTACATCCGCACCTTCACTTGGTATATTCGCCTTCATTGGCGTTGGATCCTGTCTGACCACAACGCAGGGACAAGAAGCTGGAATCTTGGGTGAAGGACTCTGCATTCCTGGGAGGTGCAGGCAAGGGCGAACCTACTATCGTGACCCCAAAGCAGTGTATGTTCACTTCCAAGCTGTCACAGTCATAGCTCATAGCGAATCAGACAAAACCCGCTTTCGAACCGCGATGGAGCGATTCTACTTCCCATCTGTCCCAGATCGATGGACGAAGATTAACGCGGACGAACCACCAGTAGACGAAGAAGCTATCACGACGACTTAACGATCGATCATGCTCGGTATCTTGCATTGCATTGCTGTATCATAATATAATGTATTGTCTATCTATCTAGATCGTAGATGTCATCAGACGCGTAAGGCTCATGACGTCGTCAAGCGTTTTCTTCGTCGTCGACCGCTTCTCGCATCATATCTCCCCATACCGACGTCGCCATGACCTCGACGAAGCCGTCCGGTGGGCCCTCATCTGACGCCGAGTCCCTACAGACTACGTCAGCGGGAGAGCATGGCCATTGATGAGACTCGCCTTCTGTAGTGCGCATCCTCAGAGGACAGCATGGAACTGTTTGATGGCATTCTACCGAAGAAAGGCCGCTGCTGACTGCTGACTGAAAGCGACGGCGAATGATGACCGGCAACGAGCGATGTATCGGGCGAGTGCATTGCTCCAGATCTGAGCTCAGGAGAGGCCGAAGAAGCGCGAGACAGAGGTGGCGACTGGGTGGTATGCCTGCCGAGAGGATGATCGAAAGGGCTGCGTTCAACTTCTGGAGGAGTAGTAGGCATGGGCTCGAGCACGATCGCAGGGATACCATCGGCTTCAGCATTGAGTGTTCGTCTCCTCTCGTCGCGAGACGCTAAGAATCTGCGTCGCCAGTAGATCGTCCGCAGCAGCCCTCGGACTCGGTCGAGATTGACTAGATCCATGACACGCTCTGTTCGAGCTCGGCGAACGAGTAAGTCATCCAGCCTGGAAAGAGTGTGCGTCAGAATGAAAGCCCCTGAAATGAAGCAAGCTTACTGTAGGGCTTTCTCCTCATCGATGAGCTTGTAGTGAGACAGCATCATAAGCATGGAGGTAAAGCTGACACCTCGTCCCGGTTCCTCCGAGACCCGCGCCTCGTGGTACAGGCGCGCAAAGAGCTGACGTTGCATTCGGACCCGACCGTAGTCGATCTGTGCGATTTGCGACTCGATTCTACGGACATCGACGGCGCGCTTGACTCCTGTCGCGACGAGGAGCTTGCCCGATGCATTCTCGATGGGATCTGGCACAGACGCTCGCACCATGTTTGGGACGCTGTACTCGATCGGGTAGATCCTGACTTCGAATGCTCCACCAAGCTTCTACGATGAAGATGTTTAGCACTTGGCTGTCCGGTATCATAATCATGACGCACCGAGAAGAAGCGGACAAAGTCCTTCCGCTTGATGTAGCCCACGCGTTCGGTATCAAACTCGGCCCAAATCTTCTTGAAGGACCCTTCAGACGCGAGATGAGTCGTTGCTCCAGAAGCCGGACTGGACTTACGCATTTCCTCCCGGTTCAAAGAAGACCTCCCCGGCATTTGATATACATATGCGAAAGACTCGACGACAACACCCGTAAACATATTGACGAAAATATACCTGGTCAAGGAGTCAGCATACCAGACTGTCGGTACCTGCGATTGGTCTTACATGCTGAGAATGTTCCAGCTGATAAAGAGACCAAAAGCCCAAGATGCACTACCGCAGTCAGAATGAAGAAAATTTTCGTTCTCGGTGCAGCGAGGCACAGAAATGGTACTACGTTTGGGTGAGTTATGCTCGATGGGAAATCGGGTGTCTTGCTCACTAATCGTGCATGTATCCGTTCCAGCCTTCACTACACAGCGTCAAAGAGCGACTCGGTCATCAGGAAATGGCTTACCCTGTTGACATGAACGCTAGCATAATGAGGGTATTTCCAAAGGTATAATAGTTTTGAAAGCGGGTATAAGCATTGTTGCCGATCTTCGCTAGGCCGAAGACTTCCAGGAACAGGATCGCGAAGAAGATGAATAGTGTCGCCCAAAGAAGGAAGAGGTTGCCGATGGCTGGTAAGCTTGCTCTAAACCGATATCAGCATGATTTCATCAAGCGGAGCCGGTCTTACACTGAGGTCTTGAAGAGCTGATTCAGCGAGCTGACCCGTTGCACGAGCTTGAGCGATATGGAGACGAGAAAGAGTTTCTGTAATTGGGTATTGACGTCACTGCCGTGCTGACCTCGGCTGGCTGCTCGGAGAGCCGCAATGGTCGTCGCAAAACTACCGGTGATGACCACGAGATCGAAAAGGTTCCAACCGTTGGCGCGGAAGCTCTTGAAACCAAGACCGTAGAAGCGGACCAGCAGATCGAGAGCGTAAAGGACCGTAAGGAAGAGGAAGATCCAGTCTGAATCAGAAAAGATTAGTAATGTTTCGCGATTCCACCTGTACCCACCGAGCTGAGCGTCTGAGAGGATGTTGTCCGAGAAATCCTCCGTCCTGATAAACGACCAACTAAGCTGTCATGGATTTCCGGTGAAACCACTTACATGAGCAGCAGAATATGGGTGTAATAAAGACCCGTGAGACCTCGAGCCCAGAAGCCATGTTTGTTTACGGCTCGATCATAACACCAGGACCTCAACTGTAATTCAGGGCGCAGCTTTGGAAGCTGCGATGGTGTCTGCGCCTTGATGTACTTAGACAGGTCGACCCATTGTCTCTGCTCGGTTGTGAGCAGAGCATTGCCAGATCGCGTGCTGAAGTTCTCGATGATGATACTATACCCGGCATCAGGACAGCACCTTGCCTGTCAGAATCGACGACTCACCTGACAAAGAGCGTAAGTATGATGACGCCACCAAAGAGGTTGAAGATGAGGAAAAACAGCGCATTCCATTGTGATGCGTTCTCTTGCGACTGAACATCCCTGCCAACGATACTCATCGACGCGGACATGACGTCGATCCAGCCCTCAAGCGAGACGATCTCAAACAGTATCAAGACGGATTGACGGAAAGAGTCAAATGCCCAGACGGTGGTGCTGGTGTCGAGACCGGGATTTGACCATACTTTAGGGGCGAGAAAAGAAAGCGAGTTGTCAACGGGATTCGAAGAGAACTCCCCGTTACAATCGCCGAGCCCAGAGCTGGATGAGTCGTTGCACGAGTATGACAAGCCGGAAAAGATATTTAGGCTTCGGCCCCTCAGCGTGATACTGTCTGCAGATTGGGATAACATACCCCCAAACTGCGAATGGTATGATGTACAGCATCATCAAGACAGAAGCATCCAATATCTTCAGCGCCCCGGCGAAAAGCACGGCATGTAGGGTGTCTCTGAGTCGTGCGAAGAGCGTGATCAAGCGGAGGGCTCGGAAAGCCTTGAGCGACCTCGTTACGCGGCTCAAGCCACCGATGAATATGAGCGAGGTGGTGATATTGATGATGAGAGTGACGAGGATGATGAAATCGAGAACGTTCCAGAGTGACAGAAGATAGGCATTCGGGGCGAAGATGAAGCCGTCGGCGATGATTTTGATGGCGGCTTCGACGATGAAGACGGTGCCCAAAGCGACCTCTACGAGATCGAACCAAGTGCCTCGATACACGCCATGCTTCTCGTAAAACGCCTTGCGATATGAAGGGGTCGCAATGGAGGCCACCACGATACCGGCGGCTATGGCGCAGAAGACGATGGTCTTGACGATCAGCCGGAAAGTAGGGTTCCCAGGACGCCCAAAGATGCGATCCCCATGCGATGGCGCCACACATGCCTGACAGAAGCGGCGGACAGGATTGCTCTGCTTGAATAGCCAGAGACTGTGGTCAAAGCTTGGATGTGCAGCGATGAAGTCGGCTTGCTGATTACGACGTTCGCGAAGAGAATCCATGTGTTCGTCTGCTGAGGGTCCAGCGTTGAGCGGTGGAAGCAGGTCGGTTCTGCACGACGATCAGATCATCAAGATTGCCATACTTCTGGACTCACAGTCCCCTATCATCAACCCAATCATCATCCAGGTCCTCGATCTTGGCAGAGACCGGTCGCCTAAGGTGCTGCAACGGGATCGCGGTGAACTCGGCTTCGCGACCAAGCAATCGACGAATCGCGCCCTTAGCACCTGAAGACTCTCCCGAAGCAGAAAGCTACGGAACACATCAGAATCTCGGAATGTGGCAATTCGCCCTAGCCCACTTGATCTGCAGAGCCACCTCCCACGTCCGGTCCAACATTCTGTTTCAGCGGAAGCACCAGATTGTGCGGGAGCGAGTCGACATTGATGGCGGTATGACGAGCATTCATCAATCGATAGGGGTTCAGGCGATCGATCCAGCTGGTACGCGTGGACAGTGGTTCAGCTTTGCGGATGAAAGCCTCGATCTGCTGCTTGCGCTTTTGCTCTTCCGCTACGGCGAAGTTCTGATGGAACATCAGACGAGATTATGGGTTTGAGCAAGCATACCTCGTTTATGACCGCAATGAACATTTGAAGCACGATGACTTCATAGCTGTCAGCGTAGCACGTATTTCGAGTGGAAGATTCACAATTGGCGAAGAGAAACCATCCGCATAGAAAAACAGCTGCAACCCAAGCTTGCGTCCACTGCGCCTCCGCTGTAATCTACCAGTCAAAGGCGTTCTTGCTATGGTGGGACTCACTGCTGAATACAAAATTGTCGTCCAGTTTTCGGACGAGAAGATCTGCATGCGAGTCAGTCGTTTATGCGGCTCGAGGGAGACTGATAGCCGCCTCACCTGATACATTCCGAGGAACGAGTTGTATGTCTGCGAGAAGGTGATCGTGTTGCCGGTGATTATGTCGCCTCGTAACAACTGCACTGCCTGTGCCTCATGAGTGTTGGATCGGGATTTAGCGAGACTCACCACTAGGGCTCCGATGAAGTTGATCATGAACAAGAAGATGACCATATTGAGCAGTCCCGCAAAACTGCCGAATACCGTGTCCTTTACCGTCAGCTGAAGACCTTGTCACAACGACATACCAAGAGAGGCTTCATCCGCGGGAAAGCCAGGATCACACGGTACCATCTCAGTAGTTGGAAGACCGTGAGCCAAGGGTAGACAGATGCCGAGGTGATCGCTGGGATTTGTATGATCGAGCAGGCGACTGCGAGGAAGAGGTCGAAGCTGTTTCGACCCCGATGCAAGAACCCTTTCCAGTCCGGGAAGTGAGCGGCGATTCGGATGAGCATCTCCAGATCGAACGCGAAGGTGAATGCCAGCTCGAGATTCTCTAGATCTGTTGAGCTTTGCCGACAGAGCTTGATGATCACGTACTCAAGAGGCTCAGTACGGAGGACAACGAATCGGCTGTCTTGCATGCTTGTGCCACCACATCGGCCAGAACGAGGAGCGCCCAGAACAGCTCAGTCTTCTCGTATAGGGACAATAAGCGGTTCGTCCGCCGCCGCTTGGTCTCCGCCGCCCACTGCGGATCACTGCCGACCTTCGAGCTGCGCGAGAATCAGCTCATACCGCTAAAAGGTTGGCGTCCGCTCACTCTTCGCCACCGAAAGCGCTTCTTTTCGTCTCCGCACGGATATCCTTGAACGTATTGACGACAACGGCAACAAGCAGATTGATCAGCCAGAAATTGAGGACGATGACCGCCACCAAAAAGTAGAGCGACGAGCTGTAGAAGTCGGAGTCCATAGCCATGTACATGATCGGTGACCATGTGTTGACTACGCTAAGCAGTCAGCCAGGATACCACCACAGCCGAAAGATCGCACTGGAGGCAATGATGACGACCTGGACGAGTGCGGCGAAGATGTTGTCAAAGCTATTCGAATCGCCGTTAGGATTGGTAGCAGCTGTCTGATCGAAGAAGTCAGACATCGAAATCTCGTTGGCACAATCGAGCTCACTTGACAAACTTGATCAAGCGGGCAGATGTACCCCTTCGCCCCGCCCCTCGCCGTGACCCCATCCAACTCCATATACGGCAGATTCCCCAACGATGTCGCGTTGAGATATCCGCCACATTGCTGACCGAGGCTGATAGTATTTGACGAATTATTTGGATCAGAGAGCACGCATACCCGTCGGAAAGAGCCCCGAAAGCTCTGAACGCCGATGATGGAGAAAAGCCCAGCAGCGAATATGAGAAAGTAGGCAACCGTGATGAGCAAGGGTCCGGCCCGTTTCAGTGATCGAAGAATGGTCGTCGTACCGCTCGTAATGACCAGAAGCCGGCCTGCTCGGAGGACGCTGAGAGCACGAAAGAGGTAGACGTGACGGGTCGCAGTGGTTTCCTGACCAGTGATGGCAAGGAGGAATGAGATCCAGAATGCGAAGACGGCAATCAGGTCTATCCGATGCCAGGAGTGTCGCAGGTATGGTCGACCGGAAGCGGAAAGGCTCCGCTGCTTGGCGACGGCGACCTGAAAAGGCGCTTCTGAGAAGACGGCAGCCGGTTTCTTGAATCCTGGCTCTGTGGATGCGGTTCTCATCCGCCAATTGGTCTTCGTAGACGGAGCTGGCTTCGAGCCGGCTCGTCTCAATGACCCTCGAGCTCGGTCGATCCGTCGCTCGACAGTGGGGACAAAGCCGGATGGGGAAAAGAGGACGTCTCGGAACGAGGTTTCGGGGTCTAGGATGAAGCCCGTAACAACGATACGCGCGAACATCTCCAAGCTGCTGATCAGCACAGGTCTCCCAAATAGGGCTCACGTAAAGACGCCAAACAAAGCGAGCAAGACGAAATCCTCCCATGAATGAAAGTAGCCTTTGTCCATGCGGGGTGTATTGAGGGGTTTCGAGGCTTGTATGGCAAGAACGACGACGTTCAGGATGATGAGTACAAGAATAGCTGGCTCGGTCCACCTAAGAGACCGTCATCTTCGGTCCTGCTGGTCTGATCCCCCTTCACGTACGGATAATGCAGTAAGCTGTCCATCGCCCTCCTGGTCCAGCTCCGAGGACCAAATAATCCAAGCGTCCTCCCTCTCAATCTCTCCTCAGGCGGCATCGGATCAGGTCTCTGCGGTCGTATTATTGAGGGTTCGGGCATTGACTCCAGTCCATCGGCCCAATCGTTCACCTCGGTATCCACATCGTCCTCATCCTCATCGTCCAGTCGGACCATACCATGATCTTGATCCGATCCCATGATATTGACTACCCTGATACTCGCTTTGCGCAACCTCTGTGAAACAGCGCGGAAAGTCGGACTTCTTCCTACGGACGCCACGAGCTGTGCGGGTCCCGACACTGGTGCAAGGCCATCTTCGTCGTACATTCGACTCGGCTGTCGCCTATGTCCCGTTGCAGTCGACCCGGATCTGCTAGCCGTAAGGCGTTCCCTACCCTCTCCATCGTTCTCATCTTCCTGCCCCGAGCCCTGGTCGACTGTCGAGTCTAAAGAAGCGTCCGATGAGAATTGGTGGAAGAAAGGTCGATTGACGGGCTGAACTTCCGGTGTGAGAGCACCAAGGTCATATTCGTCGGTCGGCTGCATGAGGTGTGTTCGTGATAACCCAGCGAGTCCCAGTCCAGGGTGGACACCTTGTACCGTGAGATTATCTTCACGACCTCTGTTCCAGCTAAGTCGGCGACTCAGACCTTCCCCAGTAGCCGACACGGGGGAGGCGGATGGGGATGAACTGGCGCTTCGGATGGCCGAGGATGTCGATATGGCTGAGCTGTGTCGACTATGTACAGACACAGGCATGACTGTCGGTCTACACGGCTCCATATCATCCATCGAAGAGAGCCGATCCTTCTTCGTCATTTAAACGAGGGGACTTGGATCGTTCGAAAAATAAAGGAATGGAAACAACAGGTCTTTCCTCGAGTATAGTGCGCGCCTACACCGGTGCCTGGACAAGCGATGGCTGCTGCATGTAATTGTTGAGATTCGAGCACCTGTAGTGAAGATGCAAGACGTTTTATATGAGTATCGATGTATACGTATGTAGGTATGAATGTCCGAGGTGATGGGAAGCTGCCAACTAGGCCTGCTGGCTAGCTGGATAGGCGAGTAAGATTATACGCCTTCAAAACTTCCCCTTAAACTGCTCGCCGTCGAGCTAGATCTCTCCCCTGAACGCAGTGGCTGCGCCGCCCGGGTCTGTGCTCACCGCCGGGTCCGTGCACGATCTGCGTGATCGTTGCCTCGCCGACGCCGTCTCCGTCTCCGCTAACTCTCCCATTCTCCTCGGTTCTGAGACTTGAAGATGAAGGATAGGCCGATGGAGAGGTGGTGCGGATCTGGACATAGGGAAGGACGCCTTGATAGACAATGTCGAGCTTGATCTTGCCTTTCCGCATCGTGCGCTCTGGCAAGTTGATTGTCCATCCGTCTCTCTGCAGTCTGCCGGCCGATAGGATGTTGGATTGTGCGGCGGAAATGTAATGGACATCCCTGAGGAGAACGGATTGGCCGGTAGCGAGGCCAACTTGGA
>JAABUY010000319.1_pt1 | contig 90896 bp, 82 predicted proteins | sample 5560271 | NCBI WGS metagenome assembly JAABUY01 (sample SAMN10711886, study PRJNA513374) | rock metagenome | isolation source: Antarctica rocks | place: Antarctica: Victoria Land, University Valley | reverse complement strand
AGAAGCCATGGCCGACCTCATGCCGCAGACCATCGACGGCGTGCCCACCGAGATCGCCACCATAGCCGCGTGATCGGTGGCCACCTCAACTACACCGCATTTTACACCAGCTTGACGGACGCCATCTGACGGACCGGTTCGCGGACTTCGTGGCGCAGGCCAAGGTGTTCTGCCCCGGCTTGGTGGTTTTCGACGTGGCGGCCGACCTATTCGGCGGGAACGAGAACGTGCGGCAGCAGGTGTCGACGTTCCTCAAGTTCTGCCTCGGCGGGCTGGCGCGCGACCTGGGGGCGGCCGTGCTGCTCAACGCCCATCCCAGCCGGGCCGGCATCAGCAGCGGCGACATGGACGGCGGCTCGACCGGGTGGAACGGCGGCGCCCGCTCGCGCTGGGCATTGGTGACGCCGCGGGAGGAGGGCGAGCCCGTGGACGAGACGGCGCGGGTGCTGACCAAGCGCAAGGCGAACTACTCGACCCGGGGAGACGAGATCCGGCTGCGGTTCCGCGACGGGGTGCTGGAGCGCGACGGCGGGCTGGGCATCGGCATCGTGGCGGGGCTGGAGCGGCGGAACTGCGAGGCGGTGTTCCTGGACCTGCTGGATAAGCTGCCGCCCACCGGACTGCGGGTCTCCGCAGCACGCAACGCCGGCAACTATGCGCCACGGAAGTTTGCCGATGATCCCGGTCGCCAGGGGTTCACCCGCCGGGATTTTGAGCGGGCCATGGGCACCCTGTTCAGCACCGGCGCCATCAAAGTCGTGCCTTATGGCAAGCCCAGCGACCGCACCGAGCACGTGGTTCCGACCCCGCCTGAAGGTCGTGACAATACATGATCGCAACGAAAGCGACGGTCGGGGCGACGGTCGGGGCGACGGTCGGGGCGACGGTCGGGCGACGGTGTTCGGCGACGGTCGGCGACGGTTCTGCAACCCACTGTTTTTGTTAGGCGACGGTTCCGCGACGGTGGGGGGTAGTCAGTGTCCCTCCCTACGGGAGGGGGCGCTGCCCGACCTTGGGGGTCGGTTGCGCCCCTAAGAGGCGGTTAGGCCTCGACGCTCAACGGGTGCTCCGGCCTGGTTGTCGTGAGCGCGACGGTGTTGCCCAAAGCGTCGATGACGGTGGTGTTGATCGATCCGTCAGGACCCGTCACCGCAGTCGTGCTGTCGCCCGGTGTGCTTGCGGCCGGTGTTCCGGTTGCGGGTCCGGATGGCTGCGGGGCTATGATGGGATGCATGGCAGGCTCGCTGCCGATGCTGGCGACGCTCTCACTCATGGTTCGCTCCTCGCCGTTGCCGCTCTACACATCGACGCGCAGCACTCGCGCCACTGTGCCTGTGTTGGGTGCAGCAGTGCCTGGCGAGGCCGGCGTGGTAGGGCCGAATGCCCAGCCCTGGTTCTTGGTCGTCGTCTTGGTCGCACTCGCAGCCGACGAGCTGGCGAACGCCCAGCCTTGAGGCGAACGAGGCCGCGTGATTGTGGGAGGGACCGGCGACGCGGGATTGCGGGTGTCGTGTTCCATGGCAGCGCTCCCGTTTTGGTGCTGCCGGCATTGTCCCTGATGCGGGTGAAGGATCGGTTAAGGCGGGCGCGCTGGTTTCCCGTAGGGCCGCTTCGGGCAGTCAGGTCTGACCGAGGCTGAGGGGAAACACGTGGTCGGCCGCTTGGATGAGCGGAGCGGCGTAGGCTGCGCCGGCGATCGGCCCGGCGACACTGACCGACCCATCATTGAGCGTCACGGTGGCGCCATGCACAGGCCGCAGCTCCGGCGGGAGGCGAACGGAGGGCGGCAGGAAGCCGAAGCCGTGGAAGCCGTCGACGTTCATGGAACCCTCCGCGCTGATGCGGGAGGCAGCGTTGCAGACGTTGGTGAACAATCGGTTGACGTGGCGGATCGCGGCTATCGGCTAGGTCTCAGCAGCGGGCCGTGAGCCTGCGATGCGCCGACTGCCCTGCGAAAGGTTAATGGCCGGTTAAAGGAACAAACGTTTCTTGTGGGCGGTTCTGTGTATAGCGCGTGCAATTCAGCGCTCAGAGGGATGTGAGGCCCGCCCGACAAACCGCCGGCCCGCCCACCCCGATGCCTCCACCCCGGCCGCCGGCTCGCCCGCCCAATCCCACGCCAGCCCGTCGAGACTTTGGGAACCGTTATGGGAACCGAACTCGGCGGCAGAAATTATGCCAACAAAAACAGTGGCCTAGTGAGCGGGCGTGGCGGAGAGGGTGGGATTCGAACCCACGGTACCCGCGAAGGCACAACGGTTTTCGAGACCGCCCCGATCGACCACTCTGGCACCTCTCCGCAGCGCCGTCCGGCCGAAGCCGCCGACGCAGGCGCGGGTTATAGTCGGGGCGCGGCATTGCGTGCAAGGCGAACGGCACACGGCAGCACAGGGTCGAGGTCCTGCCTCACCCTTCAGGGGCCTGACCGTCGGCGTCCGTCGCTGAAGAGGGCGATCTTCGGACGCCCGGTGCCTGGAGCCGGGGCGGCCAGAGCTCCGCCAAGCCGGATATCGGGTCAGTTTCAAACCGGCTCATGGCTGTCAGGCAGCAAGCAAGGCTGGGCTCTCTCTCCGCTGCTCCTTCCAACGGCCCAAGGGGACCGTCGGAACCTTTGGGCAGCTCCGCCCAGACCCGCCAGGGGCGAGCCGCCCCTGGACCGGCTTTACTGAAGTAACGGATTCCAAAGGCGAGCCTTTGGCGGAGTTTGAGGCGGAGCCTCAACCTTGCCTGCTTCCTGCTTCGCCTGCGCCGACACCGGGCAAGCTGACCCGCTGCCCCGGGCTGCCCGGCGTTGACAGCGCGGGTGTGGGGCGGTAGGGCACCGCATCCGGCGACGGGCGCTCCCGCCGCCCGCTCGTCGTTCGCGGCCCGGGGAGGGTCCGGCGGCGCACGGCGGCTGCCATCCCAGGCCATGATGCACGCGGCGCCGTCCCCGGCCGGCCGCAGAGAGTGAGAGCTGAGCGATGTTCGCAGTGATCCGCACCGGCGGGAAGCAGTACCGCGTCACCCCCAACCTGCTCGTCAAGGTGGAGAAGCTGGAGGCCGAGCCCGGCTCGACCATCACCTTCACCGACGTGCTCGCGGTCGGCGGCGAGGGCGCCATGACCATCGGCTCGCCGGTGGTGGCGGGCGCCTCGGTGAGCGCGGTGGTCGTGGCCCAGGACCGGCTCGACAAGATCATCATCTTCAAGAAGCGCCGCCGCCAGCACAGCCGCCGCAAGAACGGCCACCGCCAGCACGTCACCGTGCTGCGCATCGGCGAGATTGGCGGCGGCCCCCACGCCTCTGCCACGCCCGGCGCCGCGACGCACAAGCCCGCGGCATCGGAGGCCACGGCGCCCGCGACGCTCGAGGCCGCAGCGCCTGCGACGCCTGAGGCCGCAGCGCCTGTGGCCACGGCGGAGCAGGACGTCCACGAGACGGTCGCGCAGCAGATGAGCGCCCCCGTGGCCGAGGCAGGCACGCCCGGGCACGAGAGCGTGGCCCAGCAGATGGGCGGTGATGCGGCACCGGCGCACGACGCGAGCGGGCACGCCACGATCGCCGAGCAGATGGGCGGCCACGAGGCCGCCGCGCACGGCACCGTCGCCGAGCGGATGGGCGAGGGCCCGGGCGCGCCCGCGGCCGTCGACCCCGTGGCCGCCGCGATGAGCCAGCCCGACGCCGCGCCCGACGCCTGACGCAGAGCACGACGACACACCGCACCCGAGCCTGAAGGAGCACGGACATGGCACACAAGAAGGCGGGCGGCTCGTCCCGCAACGGCCGCGACACCGCGGGCCGCCGCCTCGGCCTGAAGAAGTTCGGCGGCGAGAGCGTGATCGCCGGCAACATCATCATCCGCCAGCGCGGCACGCGCTGGATCCCCGGCGCCAACGTCGGCCTCGGCAAGGACCACACGATCTTCGCGCTGATCGCGGGCGTGGTGAAATACACCCGCCGCGCCCAGGACCGAGTGCACGTCTCGGTCGAGCACGCCGCGGCCCCGCCGGACGCCATCGCCGCGGAGTGAGCCGGCCTGCTGAGGCCTGACGACGGGCGGGGGTCGGCGCAAGCCGGCCCCCGCTTCGTTTGGGCCGGCAAGGCAGAAAGCAAGGTTGAGGCTCTGCCTCAAACTCCGCCAAAGGCAAACCTTTGGAATCCCCTACTTAAGAAAAGCCGGTCCAGGGGGGGCTTCCCCCCTGGCGGGTCTGGGCAGAGCCCAGCCTTGCTTCCTGCCTTCTCACCAGGCCCCCTGCCATGAAGTTCCTCGACCAGGCCAAGATCTACGTCCGCTCCGGCGACGGCGGCGACGGCATCATCGCCTTCCGCCGCGAGCGGTTCATCGAGTTCGGCGGCCCCGACGGCGGCAACGGCGGGCGTGGCGGCGACATCGTGTTCGAGGCGGTGGAGAACCTCAACACCCTGATCGACTTCCGCTACACCCAGCATTTCCGAGCCCGCAAGGGCGGCAACGGCTCCGGCTCCGACCGCACCGGCGCCGCCTCCGACGACGTGCTGATCCGCGTGCCGATCGGCACCCAGATCATCGCCGACGACCACGAGACCCTGATCGCCGACCTCGACACGCCGGGGCGCCGCATCGTGCTGTGCCGCGGCGGCGACGGCGGCCACGGCAACGCGCACTTCAAGACCAGCACCAACCGCGCGCCGCGCCGCGCCGACAAGGGCTGGCCCGGCGAGGAGCGCTGGATCTGGCTGCGCCTCAAGCTGATCGCCGACGCCGGCCTGGTCGGCCTGCCCAACGCGGGCAAGAGCACCTTCCTCGCCGCGACCACGGCGGCGCGGCCGAAAATCGCCGACTACCCCTTCACCACGCTGCACCCCCAGCTCGGCGTGATCCGCCTCTCGGACTCCGAGGAGTTCGTGCTCGCCGACATCCCCGGCCTGATCGAGGGCGCACACGAGGGCGCGGGCCTGGGCGACCGCTTCCTCGGCCACGTCGAGCGCTGCGCCGTGCTGCTGCACCTGGTCGACGGCGCCGCCGGCCAGGTGGTCCGCGCCTGGCGCACCGTGCGCGCGGAGCTGGAGTCCTACGGCGACGGCCTGGCGGAGAAGCCGGAGCTGCTCGTGCTCAACAAGGCCGACGCGATGACCGGGACCGAACTCTCGCGCCGCCGCCGTGCGCTGGAAAAGGCGTCGGGGCAGGAGGTGTTCGTGATGTCGGGCGTCTCTGGCCTCGGCGTGCGCGAGATGCTGCGCCGCGTGCAGGACACCGTGACGACGTTCCGGGCGAACGGGAAGTAAGCAAGGCTGGGCTCTCCCTCCGCTGCCCTTCCAACGACCCAAGCGGGTCGTCGGAACCTTTGGCAGCTACGCCCAGACCCGCCAGGGGGGAAGCCCCCCCTGGACCGGCTTTACTTAGTAGTGGTTTCCAAAGGCGAGCCTTTGGCGGAGTTTGAGGCAGAGCCTCAACCTTCCTTCCTGCCCGCACCCAAAATCCCGCTGGCGGCCCTCGCCCAGGCCCGGCACCCTGCCGTCCATGCCCCCACACCCCGCGCCCCCATGACCGCCCGCCTCGCCGCCGTGGCCGCCGCCGCCCTGCTGGCCGTCGCCCCCGCCTCCGCCCAGCCGCCCGACCCCCTGCGCCAGGAGTTCGCGCTGCCGATGCCCCGGCCGGCCGCGCCGGTCGAGGTAGGCGGGTGCGGCGGCCGTGGCGAAGCGCTGCACCCGCGGCCCGATCGGCACCGCGACCATGTCCTGCTCCAGCCGCTCGTCGTAGCGGATGCCCGCGTCGAACCCCGCCGCCAGCATGTCGACGAACCCGTCCTCGGCGATCACCTCCAGCCGGATGTCGGGGTAGGCCGCGAGGAACGGCGGCACGATCGCCGGCAGCACCAGCCGCGCGGCGCTCACCGGCACGTTCAGCCGCAGCGTGCCGGCCGGCCGGTCGCGGAACCCGTTGACCACGTCGAGCGCGCCCGCCACCTCGCGCAGCGCCGGCCCGAGCCGCTCCAGCAGCCGCAGCCCCGCCTCGGTCGGCGCCACGCTGCGCGTCGTGCGGTGCAGCAGCCGCACGCCGAGCCGCGCCTCCAGACGCCGCACCGCCTCGCTGAGCCCGGACGCGCTGCCTCCGCTGGCCCGCGCGCCCTCGCGGAACCCCCGCGCGCCCGCCACCGCCACGAAGGCCTCCAGATCGCCCAGGTCGACCTTCCCCGGCTCGACCTTCCCCGGCCCGGCATTCATTGTCCGCCACCCCGCACGCCCCGTGCCGATCCTGACCCGTTATCGGGCACCCGCCAACGCCCAGCTATGCTCCACCGCACAAGGAGCACGTCATGCCCAGCCTTTCCCACCCCGTCGCCGCCCACGCCGCCGCGGAGACCGCCCCCGCCGCCATCTACCCCCTCGGCGCGCGCAGCGTGCGCCGCCTCGGCTACGGCGCCATGCAGCTCGCGGGCCCGCACGTGTTCGGCCCGCCGCGCGACCCCGCCGCCGCCCTCGCCGTGCTGCGAGAGGCCGTCGCGTCGGGCGTGGACCACATCGACACCAGCGACTTCTACGGCCCGCACGTCACCAACCTCCTGATCCGCGAGGCGCTCTCCCCGTACCCGGACGGGCTGGTCCTCGTCACCAAGATCGGCGCGCTGCGCGGCGAGGACGCCTCGTGGAACCCCGCCTTCTCGCCCGAGGAGCTGACCCGGGCGGTGCACGACAACCTGCGCAACCTGGGCGTGGACGCGCTCGACGTCGTCAACCTGCGCGTCATGTTCGCCAATGGTCCTGCCGAGGGGTCGATCGAGGCGCCGCTCTGCGTGCTCGCCGACCTCCAGCGCCAGGGCCTGATCCGCCACATCGGCCTGAGCAACGTCACCCCCGCGCAGATCGCGCAGGGCCGCCGCATCTGCGAGATCGTCTGCGTGCAGAACCAGTACAACCTCGCGCACCGCGGCGACGACGCCCTGGTCGACGACCTCGCCCGCGACGGCATCGCCTACGTCCCGTTCTTCCCCCTCGGCGGCTTCAGCCCGCTGCAATCCGCGGCCCTCTCGGACACCGCCGCCCGCCTCGGCGCCACGCCCATGCAGGCCGCGCTGGCCTGGCTGCTGCACCGCTCGCCCAACATCCTGCTGATCCCCGGCACCTCGTCGGTCGCGCACCTGCGGGAGAACCTCGCCGCCGCCCGCCTCGCGCTCCCGGCCGACGCGATCGAGACGCTGGACGGCGTCTGATGCCAATGGCCCCTGGAGGGAACAAGCAAGGTTGAGGCTCTGCCTCAAACTCCGCCAAAGGGCGAGCCCTTTGGAAACATTTACTCAAGTAAAGCCGGTCCAGGGGGGCTTCCCCCTGGCGGGTCCGGGCGGAGCTGCCAAAGGTTCCGACGATCCACTTGGATCGTTGGAATGGCAGCGGAGGGAGAGCCCAGCCTAGCTTCCTGCGCCTGCCCTCAGCCCGCCGCCGCCTTCTACGCCCCCCGGTAGCGGTCGAACATGCTCATCTGGTGCACGCAGCTCAGCGTGCAGGTCGGGCTGCACGACTTCTCCGTATGGAACTCGCGCCGGATGTCCTCGCGCGTGTAGTCGAGCAGCGGAATGCCCGGGTACCCGCGCTGCTGCGAGCACCAGTGCACCCGCCCGTCCTCCGCGACGTAGAGGTAGCGCGCCCCCGCCCGGCACTTCCAGTCGTTGGCCCGCCCGTGCATCAGGTTGCGCTGGAACAGCCGGTAGTTCAGCCCGTGCACCAGCGACGGCGAGATCCGCGTCACCTGCGCGTACGCCTGCATCTGCACCGCGCTCAAGGGCTTGAGCACGCCGGTGTCGTCGTGCAGCACGCCGACCGAGTGCTGCAGCCCGTAGCGCGCCGCCGTCTGCGCCACGACCACCACGTCCTGGGTGCGCGCGTCGCTGATGCCGAGCACGGAGTTGACGTTGACCTTGAACCGCGCGTGCTCGGCGAGCAGCGCCAGCTTGCCCTCCACGGAGTGCAGGCTCTTCATCGAGACGTCGTCGGGCTCGAGGTTGTCGACGCTGATCTGCATCCCCTGCAGGCCGGCGTCGTTGAGCCGGTCGATCCAGCCGCGCGTGAGCCGGAACCCGTTGGTGATCATGGTCACGATCATGCCGTGGGCGCGGGCGGCGCGCACGACCTGGTCCAGCTCCGGGTGCAGCAGCGGCTCGCCGCCGGTCAGGGTGATCGACGCGGTGCGCAGCGACGCCAAGTGGTCGACCCACGCCAGCAGGTCCGCCAGCGGCACCGGCGGCGAGACCGCGTCGTATTCCGAGCAGTACCCGCATGCCAGGTTGCAGCGCCGCGTGACCACGACCTGCGCCAGCAGCGGCGTGTAGCGCGAGCCCACCGCACGGGCCAGGAACCGCACGCCGGACGCGAGGTTCGCGGCGCGGCGGCGCACCGAGACGCCGCTCACCGGCGCCGCGACCCGGCGGGGGCGGGACAGGAGCAAGGGCCGGTCGCTGCGGCGGCAGGTCGGGACATCGGCGGGGTTTCCTGCAAGGGCGCGGGCGGGCGTATATGGGCCGGCGGCGGCGGAGTGTCCACGCCGGGCCCCGAGCGTGACTATCCAAGCAAGGTTGAGGCTCCGCCTCAAACTCCGCCAAAGGCAGGCCTTTGGAATCCATTACTTAAGTAAAGCCGGTCCAGGGGGGCCTCCCCCCTGGCGGGTCTGGGCAGAGCCCAGCCTTGCTTCCTGTTCTTTCAGCGAGTCGGCGCCGGGCATCGGGCCGGGTCGTAGCTGTCGACAAGGCCGCGGGTCTGCGCGCGCAGGCTGTCGCGCTCGGCGAGCACGTGGCGCAGCGCGGTGCGCCGCGCCGCGGCCGGCAGCGCCGTGAACAGGGTCGCGCGCTGCGCCGCCACGACGTCGGGCAGCTCCGACAGCGCGGCGAAGGTCAGCGGCAGGGTGAGCGCCTGGGTCTGGCCGCGGGTCATCCCGCCGCTGAGGCCGAACGGCGGCCCGCCGGTCGCGGCCGGCCCCACCGCGAAGGTGCCGGTGGCGGTGAAGCTGCCGGCGAGGTCCACGGTGATCTCGCGCGTCAGGATCGGCACCACGGGGTTGGCGGCGCGCACCTCGCACTGCGCGGCGCGGGCGGCCTCGGCGAAGCGCACCGGCCCGGCGCCGGTGGCGCTCACCGCGCCGGCGGCCTGCAACTGCGCCTGCAGCTCGTGCAGCGCCTCGGCCACCGTGACCGGGCGCGAGGCCGAGGCGCAGCCGCCCAGCGCCGCCAGCAGGGCCGCCGCCATGACCACATCGCGCATCGCCCGGCCTCCCTCGCACAACCCGAGCCCCGAGTCTGTGGCCCGCACGGGCAGGCAGGCAAGGCCAGGGCTCTGCCCCATGCTTCAAGGCGGGACCCGCCAGGGGGAAGCCCCCTGGACTTAAGGTGCGCCAGTCCAGGACGGCTCGCCCTGGCGGGTCTGGGCAGAGCCCAGCCTTGCTTCCTTCCTCCGCCCCCCGCGATTGCGGCGCGCTGCCGCCCGCCCTATCTGATCGGGGCGGCCATGGCGGTCGCGGAGCGCGGGTTGCATGAACGCCACGGGTGGTGTGCCGATCGATCTGATCCTGCTGGGCATGGTGGCCGCGTTCCTGGTCCTGCGCCTGCGCTCCATCCTGGGGCGGCGCACGGGGTTCGAGGGGACGCCGGCGGCGCGCGCCCAGCCCGCGTCCGCCCCGGTGATCGAGGGCCGCGCCGAGCCGGTGGCCGCCGCGTCGGCGCGTACCGTGCCCGACCCGGCGAGCCCGCTCGGCCAGGTGCTGGCGCAGATCGGCGCGGCGGACCGCGCCTTCACGCCGGCGCACTTCCTGCAGGGCGCCGAGGCGGCGTTCCGCATGATCGTGCAGGCCTTCGCCGCCGGCGACCGCGTGGCGCTGCGCAAGCTGCTCGCCGACGCGACCTACGCCGCGTTCGAGTCCGCGATCACGGCGCGCGAGGACGCGGGCGAGGTGCAGCGCAGCGAGATCCGCGCGGTCGAGCAGGCCGCGGTGACGGACGCCCGGCTGCGCGACGGCCTGGCGGAGATCACCGTGCGCTTCGTCTCGATGCAGGTGAGCGTGGTCACCGGGCGCGACGGCCTGGCGGTCTCCGGCGTGGACGGGCTCACCGAGCTGGTCGACGTCTGGACCTTCGAGCGCACGCCGGGCTCGGCGGGCGTGGCCTGGCGGCTCGCCGGCGCGCTCAGCGGCTAGTCACACCAACGACTCTTTGTGACGACCGGTGATGCAGGCAAGATCGAGGCTCTGCCTCATCCGCTAAAGGCTCGCCTCTGAAGTCCACTTCTTAAGTAAGGCCGGTCCAGGGGCGGCTCGCCCCTGGCGGGTCTGGGCAGAGCCCAGCCTTGCTTGCCTTGCAGATCAAAATTCAGGGCCGCTGGCATCAGAGGACAGGGCCCTCGCCGGTTTCAATGACGCAAGGGTCGGCTGCCTGGCCTCAGCCGCGAGGCAGCCCAGGTTGTGGCGGCACCGACGCTTTCGCCAGAGCAACGACGGCGCAGCAGGCACGGGGTTGCCCGAGATCAGCCTGCGCCAGCATTGTCCGGCACCGGAACGTCGAAGCCGTTCAGGGTGACGGAGACCACGCAGTAGAGTCCGACCAGGTGAATCAGCTCGGCCACCCCGTGCGCGCCGAACGCATCCTGCGCAAGCCTGTAGTTCAGGGCCGGCAGCACGCCGCCGCCCGACAGGGCCGCGGCGGTGTCGTAGGCGATGGCCTGGTCGCGCGGCAGGTCGGCGGGGCGCTGCCGCCCGGCCACGATCGTGGCGATGGTCTCGTCCGACAGCCCGTCCGCCTGCGCGACCGCCACGTGGGCGTAGATCTCGTAGCCCGCCCGGAAATGCGCGCCCGTCACCAGGATGGCGATCTGCCGGCACGGGTCGGGCAGGGCGGCCTTCGCCGACAGCGCCTTGGTGAGCTCCCATACGGCGTGGCCGATCCCCGGCTCGTGCAGCCAGGGGTTCCACGGCCCGACCAGCGCCCCGTCCTCCCGCTCCGTGACGAAGCCGCGGAAGCCGCTCCCGATGCCGGCGCGCATGTCGTCATAGAGCGGGCGCTGCTCGCTGGTCAGGTCGGCGGGAGCGATCAGGGGAAGACGCATGGATGTCGCTCCGGGTTGCGGTGTCATCCTCCATGACGCCCGGGCAGCGTCCCGGTTCGCAACCCGGCGAGCAAGGCGAGGGCTCCGCCCGCGAGAGGCCAGGCCTGCCGACCCCGGCGGCCGCCTCCTCCTGGGCACCGGGCAGCGCCCCGATCCTGCTTCGTCCCCCGCCCTCGCGGGCCCCATCCCGTCACGCCGCGCGTGACGCCGGCCCCTGCCGACCCCCGTTGCGTCACGCGGGGCAGGACGCGTTCGTCACGCGGCGCGTGACGGCAGGCCCCGCGATTTGTGCCGCCTGCCGGATCGCCTATACGACGGCGATGGATAGCTTCCTGCCGAACTTCTGGTACCTCGTGGTCGCCGGCCGTGCCGTGGCCCCCGGCCGCACGGTGCCCGCGACGCTGCTGGGCCAGGCGCTCCTGGTCGGCCGCGCGCGCGACGGCGCGGTGTTCGCCTACGCCGACCGCTGCCCGCACCGCGCCATGCCGATGCGCCACGGCAGCTTCGACGGCGAGGCCCTGCAGTGCGGCTACCACGGCTGGCGGTTCCGCGCCGCCGACGGCCGCTGCACCTCGATCCCGGCGCTGGCCGAGCGCGACACCATCGACCCCGGCCGCTTCGCCCTGCGCGGCTACCCCTGCCGCGAGGTCCAGGGCAACATCTGGGTCTACCCCGGAGAGGCCGCCGGCCCGCACGACCTGCCGCCGGTGCCCGCCGTCCCCGGCTTCGAGGGCACCGCGCCGCAGGTCGCCGCGGTGATGCGCTTCCCCTGCCCCGCCGACGTGGCGACGATGGGCTTCATCGACCCCGCGCACCCCGCCTTCGTGCACACCTCGCGCTGGTGGAAGCGCAAGCCCTCGACCTCGCTGCGCCCCAAGGAAAAGGCGTTCGAGCCCGACGCGCTCGGCTTCCGCATGAAGCGCCACCACCTGAGGCACGGCGCCAACCCCTATCGCCTGCTCGGCCGCAACGTGCACGTCGACGTGACGATCCAGCTCCCCGGCCTGCGCATCGAGCACATCCGGGGCGAGCGCCACTCCGCCTGCGTGCTGGCCATGTCCACCCCCGTCGGCCCGGAGCAGACCGACGTGCACTACTGCGTCTGGTGGAGCATGGGCTGGCTGGCTGCGGCCAAGCCGGCGGCGCGCTGGATGGCGCGCGACTTCCTGCGCCAGGACTACGACATCGCCGTCCAACTCCAGGAGGCCGGCGCGCCGTTCCCGCCGCCGATGTTCGTGGGCGACGCCGACGCGCAGATCCGCTGGTTCCTCCGCGTCAAGAAGGAATACCAGGCGAGCCAGTCCGAGCGCCGCGCCTTTGCCAACCCCCTGCGCGAGCAGGTCCTGCAGTGGCGGAGCTGAGCGCCGTGAAGGAAGCAAGCAAGGCTGGGCTCTCCCTCCGCTGCCATTCCAACGATCCAAGCGGATCGTTGGAACCTTTGGCAGCTCCGCCCAGACCCGCCAGGGGCGAGCCGCCCCTGGACCGGCTTTCTTAAGTAATGGATTCCAAAGGCCTGCCTTTGGCGGAGTTTGAGGCAGAGCCTCAACCTTGCTTGCTTCCGCCCTCACAGGCGCCGCTCCACGCACGGGCTGGCGCTCGGCGCGGTCTCGAGCACCTGCGCCCGGCGGGCGCGCAGCAGGCCGGGGATGCGGTCGCGCCGCGCGAGGTAGATCGCGTCCGACATCTGGCGGCTGTAGGGCGACTGGTCCCACGCCTGGACGAAGTCGCACGTGCTCGCCCCCCGGTTCGGCGTGGCCAGCGTGTGCCCGACCTCCTCCAGCCCGGTGAGGCTGCCGACCCCGAGCACCAGCCCGAGCAGCACGCGCCCTGCCCCGCCCCTGCGGGCGAGCACGCTGGCCGCGGTGTGTCCGGTGGCGACCGCGAGGATCGCCAGCGCCGGGATCGAGGCGCGCATGACGAAGTCGTTGGACACGCCGATCCGGTAGCACGGGATCAGCACCAGCGAGGCCACGGCGATGCGGTAGGTGGCGTGCCCCGGCCCGTGCCCGTCGCGGCGCCCGAACAGGGCGTTGGCGGCGACGAAGGGCAGCAGCTCCAGCGCCAGGAACGCGGGGTAGCGGATCAGGAACTCGGTGGAGAGCGGCTGGAACCCGCGCGGCACGTCGCCGCTGTCGCTGCCGAGGTACAGCGCCAGCGGCACCAGCGCGACCGCGAGCAGCGCCGGCGCCGCGAGGTCGAGCGGCCGGACCTCGCGCGCGCGCAACGCCTCGACCCCGGCCCGGAGCAGGAACGGCGCTGCGCCCAGCAAGGCGAACGGCGACCAGACGATCGACAGCGCGGCACCCGCCATCAGCGTGCCGACGCGGACCTGCCGGCGCTCGCGCAGCAGCACCAGCGCGGCGAGGAACCAGCCGGCCAGCGCGTGGTGCGGCACCCAGAGCACCAGCGTCAGGGTGGCGGAGTACTGGAACAGCCGGTCCCACCACTCGATGTCGTCGGGGATGGCGAACGCCGCGCCGTCGCCGACCATGTGGCGCGCCGCGACGGCCAGCGTGCCGACCATGTCCCAGCCCCCGAACAGGCAGAACACCGCCAGCACGACGAGCCCGCGCCGCAGGGTGCCCGCGGCGCACAGCACGCGCAGCACGGCGGCCAGCGCCACGGTGTTCTGCGCCCACAACGCCAGGTGGGCGGCGCGCAGCCCGGCGAGCTTCCCGGCCAGGGCGGGCACGAGGTACATCCCCAGCGGCGCGCGCAGCACCCAATCGGTGCCGCGGGCGCGGTAGGCGAACGGCCAGGCCTGCTCGACCAGGTCGCGCAGCACGGCGTCGCGCACCAGCCAGTCCGGGGTTGCGGGCAGCAGCCGGCCCTCGCCGCCCAGCGTGGTCAGCAGCAGGGCGGTGGCGACCGCGGCGAGCGACAGGCCGACACTCCCCGGCACGGCGGGGCGGATCGCCTGGGCGAACGCTCCGGCCGGACTTCTGCCGCGCAGCAGCGCGAGCAGCGGCAGCGCGGCCACGACGAGGCCCGCGCCCAGCACGCCGCGGCCGAGGAACGCGTAGAGCAGCGCCGCCGGCGCGACCAGCAGCGCCAGCATCACCGCCGTGGCGCGGGTGCCCGCGACGGCCGGGGCGGCGCTGCGGCCGGGAGCGCCGGGCGCAGGCAAGCCGGGCGCAGGCAAGCCGGGCGCAGGCAAGCCGGGCGCAGGCAAGGTCGTCACGGCACTCTCCGTCAGGTGCGGGGGCATGGCGGGGCATGGATCGGACGCCACGGCCACGGCACTTGTCCCGCCCCGGCGGCATCCGGCAAGGCGGGCCTTCCCGGACCGCCCGCTTCGGGGCAGGCTGTCCGGACACCGGGCGGGCGCCGATCCTGCGCCGGCACGCCCATCGAAGGAGACCGCCAGTGCGCCACCATCGGGTCCTGCTTGCCGCCGCGTTGCTCGTGCTGGGGGGATCGGGCGCGCGTGCCGCCGACGCGGTCTCGGCCGCCGACCGCAGCTTCGTCGCCATGGTCAGCAAGGGCGGCCTGTTCGAGGTCAAGGCCGGCCAGCTCGGCGCGGAGCAGGGCGCCGTCCAGGACATCCGCGACCAGGGCAACACCGAGGCACACGACCACCAGCTCGTCGGCGACAAGCTCAAGTCGATCGCGGGCGAGGCCGGCATCGAGATCGGCGACACCCTGAACGCGCAGTTCCAGAAGCGGCTGGACGCGCTGAAGGCGCTCTCCGGCGAGGCGTTCGACGCCGCCTACCTGCGCGACATGGAGGACATCCACGCCAAGGACGGCGCCGCGTTCGCCAAGGAGGCGACGTCCGGCAGCAACCCGAAGCTGCGCGCGTTCGCGGCGGAGACGCACCGGATCGTGGAGCGCCACATCGGCGAGCTGAAGGCGGTGGGCGCGACCGGGAAGTAGGGCCAGACTCTCAGGTGGGCCGCCGGGAAAGCAGGCCCGGATTTGCAGTCCGGGTGCCGGGAGCCACGCGCCATGCCGCCGCAGCCGATGACCGACGCCGTGCACAACGAGCGGGTGAAGCTCACCGCCACCGCCATCAACAACGTTGGTGTCGCCGCAGTGGTGACGGGTGTTATTGTCCCGGTTGCGGCGTTCGCCTACCGTACCACGCCGAGCAGCGCCGACTACCCCTTGTGGTACTTCATCGGCTTTCTGGTTCTGTGGTTTGTAGGCGGGCTGACCTGCCACTTCCTTGCACGAAACGTGTTCTTGAGGATGCGCCCATGAATGCGGTCCAGATCTTCGGCTACGTCGCGCCGGTCATTCTGGTGGGAGCCATGGCGCTGCTCTCCTGGTGGACGTTGCACCACTAGAGCGGCCGAGGAGCATACGCCCATGAACACGGTCCGGCTTTTCGGCCTGAGCGGGATTCAACTTTACGGCCTGCTCGCCCCGCGGGGGCTGATGAAGCTGTCGCGTGGTGGATCGGCTGTCACCAGCCTGGTGTCTGGTCAGCACTGTGTGACATAGGGCTCGAAGGTTGAGGCTCTGCCTCATCCGCCAAAGGCTTGCCTCTGGAATCCACTACTTAAAAAAAGCCGGTCCAGGGGCGGCTCGCCCCTGGCGGGTCTGGGCAGAGCCCAGCCTTGCTTCCTGCCGCTCGCCGGTTGCCACGGCCCGCCCGGCGTCGGTAGATCGCGAGCCAGCCCCGTCCGGAGTCCGTGCGATGCCCCGACCCTGCCTGCGTGCCCTCCTGGTCCTGGCCTGCCTGGCCGTGGCGCCGGCGCGCGCCGAGGAGCGCGTGCTCAACATCTACAACTGGTCGGACTACATCGGCGCCGACACCATCGCGCAGTTCGAGCACGCCACCGGCATCACCGTGCACTACGACGTCTACGACTCCAACGAGGTGCTGGAGGCCAAGCTGCTGGCCGGGCACTCCGGCTACGACCTGGTGGTGCCCAGCGCGGAGCCGTTCCTCGCCCGCCAGATCAAGGCCGGCGTGTACCGCGCGCTCGACCGCGCCCGCATCCCGAACTGGGCCAACCTCGACCCCGCGATGCTGGCCCAGGTCGCCGGCGCCGACCCCGGCAACGCGCACGGCGCGATCTGGGCCTGGTCGACCACCGGCCTCGGCATGAACGTCGCCAAGGTCCGCGCGGCCCTCGGCCCCGACGCCCCGCTCGACAGCCTCGCCCTGCTGTTCGATCCCGCCAACGCCGCGAAGCTCAGGGAGTGCGGCGTCACGATGCTGGACTCGGCCTCCGAGGTGGTGCCGGTGGCGCTGCACTACCTGGGCCTCGACCCCGCCTCGCAGGACCTCGGCGACCTGAGACGCGCGCAGGCGCTGCTGATGTCGGTGCGGCCCTACGTGCGCTACTTCCACTCGTCGCAGTACATCAACGACCTGGCCAACGGCGGGGTGTGCCTGTCGCTGGGCTTCTCCGGCGACGTGCTGATCGCGCAGCAGCGGGCGCGCGAGGCGGGCGGCGCCGGGATCGAGTACCACCTGCCGCGCGAGGGCACCATCGAGTCGTTCGACATGATGGCGATCCCCGCCGACGCGCCGCACCCGGAGGCGGCGGAGGCGTTCATCAACTTCGTGCTGCAGCCCGCGGTGATGGCGGGGATCAGCAACACGGTGTTCTACGCCAACGGGGTGCCGGCGACGCGCCCGCTGCTGCGTCCGGCGCTGGCGGACAACCCCAACGTGTTCCCGGCGCCGGCGCTGGCGGCCAAGCTGTTTGCCGGCAGCGAGGTCGCGGCGCGCTACGAGCGCGAACGCACCCGGGCCTGGACCAGCGTGACCACGGGGCACTGATGGCAAGGCCGGGGGCAAAGCAAGGAAGGCCAGAGGCTCTGCCTCTGGACTCCGCCAAAGGCTCGCCTTTGGAAACCTGGGACCGGGCCGGAGGCACCTCTGGCCTTGCCTTCATGTGTGCCGGTCCAGGGCGGCTTGCCCTGGCGGGTCCAGGGCGGCTTGCCCTGGCGGGTCCAGGGCAGAGCCCTGGCCTTGCTTGCTCCTGGCGCGCCCCCTGATGTCCGTCCCCTGCGTGGTGATCGAGGCCTGCACCAAGCGCTACGGCGACGTGCCCGCGGTGGACCGCGTGAGCCTGGAGGTCGCCTCGGGCGAGCTGTTCGCGCTGCTTGGCGGCTCCGGCTCGGGCAAGACGACGCTGCTGCGCATGGTGGCCGGCTTCGTCGAGCCCAGCGCCGGGCGGATCGCGATCGACGGCGTGGACATGGCGGGCGTGCCGCCGCATCGGCGCCCGGTGAACATGATGTTCCAGAGCTACGCGCTGTTCCCGCACATGAGCGTCGCGCGCAACGTCGGCTACGGCCTGCGCCAGTCCGGGGTGCGTGGGCCAGCGCTGGCGCGGCAGGTGGACGAGGCGCTGGCGCTGGTGCAGCTCTCGGGCTTCGGGGCGCGTAGGCCGGACGAGCTGTCGGGCGGGCAGCGGCAACGGGTGGCGCTGGCGCGCAGCCTGGTGATGCGGCCGCGCGTGCTGCTGCTCGACGAGCCGATGGGGGCGCTGGACCGCAAGCTGCGCGAGGAGACGCGGCGCGAGCTGGTGGCGATCCAGCGCCAGGTCGGCATCACCTTCCTGATGGTCACGCACGACCAGGAGGAGGCGATGGGCATGGCGGACCGCATCGCGGTGATGCACGCCGGCCGGATCGCGCAGCTCGGCTCGCCGGTCGCGCTGTACCGCCGCCCGACCAGCCGGCTGGTGGCGGAGTTCGTGGGCGCGGTGAACCTGCTGGCGGGCCGCGTGGTGCAGGCAGGACCGCAGGGCTGCGTGGTGGAGTCCGAGGCGGCCGGCTGCCTGCTGCACGCGCCGCCGACCGAGGTGGCCGCCGGGCAGGCGGTGTGGGTGGCGCTGCGCCCGGAGGACGTCGTGCTGCGGCGCGGCGACGGCGGCGCCGTAGCGGGGCAGGCGGATGCGGCGCAGGGCGGGACCCAGGGCACGTCAGGCCCGGACGCGGGCGGCGACGGCGCGAACGAGGCTTCGGGGCGGGTGGAGGACGTGTCGTGCCTGGGGCCGCAGACGCTGTGCCAGGTGGCGCTGGCGGGTGGGCACCGGCTGCGCGTCAGCCTGCACGGCGTGGCCGCGGTCACGGCGGGCGAGCAAGTGCGGCTGAGCTGGGCGTCGGCGGCGCTCGCGGTGCTGCTGCGGTGAGCGGCGCGGGGCGGGCGGGCGACGCGCCCCGCCCGGCCGGGTCGCGAACCCGGGGAGGCGGGCGCGGCTGGCTGCGGGCGCTGGTGCCGGGGGCGCCGCTGCTCTGGCTCGGGGCGTTCTTCCTGGCTCCGTGCCTGGTGGTGCTGCGGATGAGCTTCTCCGAGGCGGTGGTGGCGCAGCCGCCGGTCTCGCCGCTGTGGCGCTGGGCGGACGGGGCGCTGACGCTGACGCTGCACCTGGACCCCTACGGCACGCTGTTCGGCGACTGGCTGTATGCCCGGGCCCTGCTCGGCTCGGTGTGGATCGCTGGCGTCTCGACGGCGGCGTGCCTGCTGCTCGGCTACCCGATCGCGCTGGCCATCGCGCGCACGGCGCCCGCGCGGCGCGGGCCGCTGCTGATGGCGGTGATGCTGCCGTTCTGGACCAGCTTCCTGATCCGCGTGTACGCCTGGATCCTGATCCTCAAGGACGAGGGCCTGCTGAACCAGGCGCTGGCCGCGCTCGGGCTGGGGCGGCTGCACGTGATGAACACCGACCTCGCGGTGTGCATCGGCATCACCTACTCGTACCTGCCGTTCATGGTGCTGCCGCTGTACGCGACGCTGGTGGCGCAGGACCCGGCGCTGCGCGAGGCGGCGGCCGACCTGCGCGCCTCGCCGTGGCGGGTGTTCCGCACGGTGACGCTGCCGTTGTCGCTGCCCGGGGTGCTGGCGGGCGCGCTGCTGGTGTTCATCCCGGCGTGCGGCGAGTTCGTGATCCCCGACCTGCTCGGCGGGCCGGACACGCTGATGATCGGGCGCGTGCTGTGGGGCGAGTTCTTCTCCAACCACGACTGGCCGGTGGCGTCGGCCGTGGCGGTGGCGCTGCTGGCGGTGCTCGCGCTGCCGGCGGCGCTGCTGCAGCGCGGGCGGGCGGGGGGGCTCGCGGCGGGCGATGTCGCGGGCGGAGAGGCGGAGTGAGCGAGGCAAGGCCAGGGGCCCTGCCCCCAACGCCTGAAGACGGGGACCCCGCTCAAGGCGGAGCCTTAAGAATCCGATACCCAGGAAGCGCCCCCTGCCGCCTGCCTTGCTTTCACGCGCCGGTCCAGGGCGGCTCGCCCTGGCGGGTCCAGGGCAGAGCCCTGGCCTTGCCTGCTCCCTGCCGGCCGTGCGGATGACCCGCCCCCGTCCCCTGACCGCGTGCCTGTGGGCCGGCTACCTGTTCCTGTACGCGCCGATCGCCCTGGTGGTGCTGTACTCGTTCAACAGCTCGACGCTGGTGACGGTCTGGGGCGGCTGGTCGCTGCGCTGGTATGGCCGCCTGCTCTCGGACCGCGCGATCCTGGACGCCGCCTGGCTGTCGCTCCGCGTGGCCGCGGTGTCGGCGAGCCTGGCGGTGGTGCTGGGCACGATGGCGGGCGTGGCGCTGGCGCGGCACGGGCGGTTCCGCGGCCGCGGGCTGCTGTCCGGCCTGGTGGTGGCGCCGATGGTGATGCCCGAGGTGATCATCGGCCTGGCGAGCCTGCTGCTGTTCGTCAGCCTCGGCGTGGGCCGCGGGTTCTGGACCATCGTGATCGCGCACGTCTCGTTCACCACGAGCGTGGTCAGCGTGGTGGTGCGCGCGCGCCTCGCGGGCTTCGACCGCTCGCTGGAGGAGGCGGCGCAGGACCTCGGCGCCGCCCCGCTGCGGGTGTTTCTCGACGTGACGCTGCCGCTGATCGCGCCCGCGGTGGTGGCGGGGTGGCTGCTGGCGTTCACCCTGTCGGTGGACCAGCTCGTGATCAGCAGTTTCGTGTCCGGGCCGCAGGCGACCACGCTGCCGATGATCGTGTACTCCAAGGTGAGGCTCGGGCTGACGCCGGACGTCAACGCGCTGGCGACGCTGATCGTGGCGGCGGTGGGCGCGGTCACGCTCTGCGCGGGTGTCGTGGCGGGGCGGGGCGGGCGCAGGCCGGCGAGGCCGCTGGCCGTGCCGCCGGACCCTGGCCGGGGGTGAGTCCTGAAACGTCGACCCGCGCGCCCGACCTCATCGGGTGACGTACGCCGGGTTGGGGATCGGCAGCATTCGTGGAGCTGTCGAGGGCCGCGGTTGACGGAAAGCGGACGTCACATCACGGGACGCCAATCGCGTCCTTCCAGGCATAGAATGAATGCTTCGGTAGCTTGCGATGCTAGATCGAGTCGCACCCCGTAGCCTCCCTTGGGGTGGGCGCCCTGGACTTCCACCGCGCTTACCCCAGGAGCGCCACTGAGAGCCTCCGCAAGTTCAAGCATCTCGTCGTCCGGGCTAAGCTCGCGTCTATCGACCCGCAGAAAGCGTTGATCTGGCTGCACTGCCTAGCACTACAGACAGCCGGTGAACGACCGCAATGACCTGGAAGCGGGCCTCGTGAACCTGTCCCGGTTGAACCATCCTCTTTCGACGCTCTTCAACCTTTTGTCCTGGCTAGAGCGGTGCCGTCACGTCAGCCAGTACCAACGGCCAGGCTGGCCGGTTCGCAGGAAAGTGTTGCCCTCAAGTCAGCCTGAATCGTTCGGTGGAAAAGCCTGTTGCAGGCAAGCAAGGCTGGGCTCTGCCCAGACCCGCCAGGGGCGAGCCGCCCCTGGACCGGCGCCATTGAAGGAAGGCAGGCTCAGGGGTGCCAACCCTCGCGGCGTTCCAGAAGCTCCCGCCTGAAGGCAGCGCCCCGGCAACCCCGCCCTTCCCCGCACGCTGTGTCCGCCTCACCGTCCAGGAGAACCGCCATGCCCGATTCCAGGAACGCCCTGCTGATCGGCGCCTCGCGCGGCCTCGGCCTCGGCCTCGCGCAGGCGTTCGCGCGGCGCGGCTGGTCCGTCACCGCCACCGCCCGTGACCCCGGCCAGGCCCCGGCGCTGGCCGCCGTCCCGGGCGTGCGGGTCGAGCGCGCCGACATCACGGACGACGCCGCCATGGCCGCGCTGCACGAGCGCGCCGCCGGACCGTTCGACCTGGTGTTCGTGATCGCCGGCATCGCCGACGACGCCACCCTGCCGGTGCACGAGGTCGGCGCCGCCTCCGCCGCCCACGTGTTCGAGACCAACGCCCACGCCCCGCTGCGCGCGATGGAGCGCTTCACCGACCGCCTCGCCCCCGGCGGCACCATGGCGGCGATGACCTCGATCCTGGGCAGCGTGGCGGAGAACAGCTCCGGCGGCTGGGAGATCTACCGCGCCAGCAAGGCCGCGCTGAACACCCTGACCCGGTGCTACGCGCTTCGCCACCAGGACGCCGGGATCACCGTGCTCTCCCTGCACCCGGGCTGGGTGAGGACCGACATGGGCGGCCCCGGCGCCTCGCTCGACGTGGAGACGAGCGTGAACGGCCTGTGCGACGTGATCGAGGCGCGGCATGGCAGCGGCGGGCACAGGTTCCTGGACTGGGAGGGCCGGACGATCGCCTGGTGATGCCGGCGGCCCGGTGCGTTGACCTGTCAGCAGGCACGGTTGGGCTCTGCCCAGACCCGCCAGGGGAAGCCCTCCGGATCGGCTTTCCTGAGGAATGCAGGTCCAGGGGCGCTGTCCCTGGCGGAGTTTGAGGCAGAGCCTCAACCCTGCTTTGCCGGTCACTCCGAAAGGCGGTTGTTACAAGACGAAGGCGGCAGGCAAGGCCGAGGTCCTTGCCCAGGACCCCGCCAGGGGCGAGCCATCCCTGGACCAGCCTGACGCGAGGGCGGCAAGACCGATCGCACACACCGCGGGCGAAGGGGCCGCCCGGTGCCCGATCGCGCTCGCGACGTGTTCAGCGCGTGTGGGACACAGTTTGTTGCAGGCCCAAGGCAGCGCGCACGAAGGATGTGCGGTAGTAACTCCCCCGCAGGGTCACAGCCAGGAAGGCGCCGGCGTCCGCCAGGCTGCACCACATGTCCCGTCGGACGATTGCGACACGGATGCCATGATCGTGCTTGTCGCCGGCATGCCGCGCAGCGGATCGACCTTCTCGTTCAACGTCGGGCGCGAGGTGCTGCTGGCACGGGGCCGCGTTCACCAGGAGGCCATCCACGACGTGGCAGGGGCGCTGGAGAGGTCGGGCAAGGCGGATCACGTGCTGCTGAAGGCCCACGCGGTCGACCACGCCACGATGGCGCTGGCGCGACACGGAGCGTTGCGGACCGTCATCACGGTGCGCCGCATCGAGGACTCCATCGCCTCGTGGATCGACACCTTCGGCTGGTCGGATGAGGAGACCGTCAGGCACCTGCGGGACTGGATACAGCTCTACATCGGCCTGCGCGGCGTGGCGCTGATCGTGCCCTACGAGCAGGTGGACCGCAGGCCTGCCTGGGCCGCCTGGCGGATCGCCCGCTTCCTGCATCCCGGCGTGAGCCCGTTCGAGGTGTTGCGCATCGCCCGCAAATTCAGCCGCGCCCGGGTCAGGGCGCACGCGGACGCGCTGACCGCCGACGGCGAGGGGGTGATCGACATCGGCTTCAGCTTCTACGACGGGCAGACCTACTTCCACCGCCGCCACGTGTCGGGTCCGCGATCGCGGCCAGCCCGCGAACGGGTACCCACGGCGCGGCTGGACTACGTGACGGCCGCGCTCGGCGCGGACATCGCGGCCGCGGGACTCTAGATCGCCTCCATCGCCCAGGGATCGCCGCCCTTGCCCTCTGCCTGGCGTGAACGGACCTGCGCACCCCGCGGCGGCATCACGGACCTGCGGCCGGCGGTGCACCCTGTCATGCCAACGACCCCTGACATCGGCCCGCCAGGAAGCAAGGCCGGGCTCTCCCTCCACTGCCCATTCCAGCAGCCCAAGCGGGCTGTCGGAACCTTTGGGCAGCCATGCCCAGACCCGCCAGGGGGGAAGCCCCCCTGGACCGGCTTTGCCTAGGGAAGTGATCTCCAAAGGCGAGCCTTTGGCGGATGAGGCAGAGCCTCGACCCTGCTTGCCCGACCGGCCACGCTCAGGAGGCATTGATGCCTGGCAAGCCACGAGGCGGTCATGGCCGCAGCGGCGGGCCGCATCGGCTCCGGCCTCTCAGCTTTTGGTTGGGGTCGGATCGATCACGTTCGCACAGCCGTCCGTCGGCGCCGCCGCGACCTGGCCGACGATCGGGACGATCTTCAGGCCGGCCGAGGCGACCCGGCACGGGGCCGCGAACAGGCCGCAGCCGGAGAGGGCGCAGAGCGCCACCAGCACCAGGGCCGTTCGCGGCGCGAGCAGAAGGCGCGTCGCGACGGGCCGGGGGGCGGCCGGAGCCGCTTCCGCCCTGGCGCGGCCCGTGCGCCTTGCAGGACGACGGCGGCGGCAATCGTGGATGAGCCAGGCGCCGCGTCCGGCGACCCTGGCGAGACGGGAGCGGGTCCCGGCTTGATCTTCCGCAGGCATGGCGCCTCGCATGCGATGATGTCGTTGATCGGGATGCGGATCATGCCGCCCAGGTCGAGGGACGGCAACTCGTCCATGGCCGGCAAGGCGCGCACCTCGCCGCTGGAGCAAGACCGGCGGGCAACGATCCCGCTTCCGGTCGCCCCGGAGGACGGCTTCCTGGCGTACGGGACGACGCACGAAGGCTGTGCCTGGCGCGACAGACGTGTGTGAGGAACTGGGATCGCGTCCCGACCCTGGTCCATGGTGGCGGCCCGTCGCGGCCGGACACGGGCCTGAAGCGCATTGCCGATGCCGATGAACACTGGAGCGGGCGAAGGGATTCGAACCCTCGACCCCAACCTTGGCAAGGTTGTGCTCTACCCCTGAGCTACGCCCGCACTCCGTGGTGCGGCGTTCTAGCCACGCGCCGCCGCGATTGCAAGCCGCCCCGTCTGCAAGCCATCCCGTCTGCAAGCCATCCCGTCGCGCCGCGGCCCGACGCCATCCTGGCCGCTCTCGCGGGGTCGTTGCGGCCCTGTCGCAGCCCGCCGCCTGGGCCAGCCTAGGCAAGCACGCGACCCATCCCACCTGCGCGATATCGGACCACGCGAAGGACATTCTCCGGCTCGCCTGGGGCGGAAATCGGTGCCTGCGGGGGCGTGATCGCGAGTCACGGAACATGATTTGACGCTCCCGGGGCCACACTGTAGCCACGAGATGCTGCATCGCGCGAAAGGCGGTTCGACTTGACCCTGACTGCCATGTCCCGCCGCCCCGCCGCCCACGGTCGCCCTTCCCCGGCGAGCGGGCGCCGCTGATGCGCCAGCTCTTCGCCCCCGGCGCCGACGCGATCTTCCGCTTCTGGATCGCCACACTGGTCGGCGGCCTGGCCCTCGGCCTGCTGGTGTTCGCCGGCGTGTGGACCTCGTCGTACAGCACCACCGTGGGCGTGGCGCCCGCGCAGCCGGTGCCGTTCAGCCACAAGCACCACTCCGGCGAGCTGGGCATCGACTGCCGCTACTGCCACCAGGCCGTCGAGGTGAACGCGTCGGCCGGCATCCCGCCGACCTGGACCTGCATGACCTGCCACAGCCAGATCTGGACCAACTCGGAGATGCTGGCCCCGGTGCGCGCCAGCCTGGCCAACGACGAGCCGCTGCGCTGGACGCGGGTGAACCGCCTGCCGGACTACGTGTACTACAACCACTCGATCCACGTGACCAAGGGCATCGGCTGCTCGACGTGCCACGGCGACGTGACCTCGATGCAGATGACCTACCGCGCCCACGCCTTCGAGATGGCGTTCTGCATCAACTGCCACCGCGCGCCGGAGAAGTGGATACGGCCCGCAGCCGAGGTCTGGAACATGGAGTGGCAGCCCCCCGACGACCAGGCCAAGCTCGGCGCCAAGCTCGTGCACGACAACGGCATCCGCGGCGCGGCGGTGCTGACCGACTGCTCGATCTGCCACCGATGAGCGCCCCCTTGCCTGTGCCCGAGACCGCACCCGCGCCGATGCGCCCCGGCCTGGGCGGCGGCCCCGCGATGTGGCGCTCGCTCGACCAGCTCGCCGACACCCCGGGCTTCCGGCGCTTCCTGCAGGCGGAGTTCCCCGCCGCCGCCCGCCTCGCCCCCACGCTCGACGGCCCGGGACGCCGCCGCTTCCTCAAGGTGATGGCCGCCTCCTTCGCGCTCGCTGGCCTCGCCGGCTGCGACGACAGCGGCCACGAGGACGGCCGCACCCAGGAGATCCCCTACGTCCGCAACCCCGAGCGGATCGTCGTCGGCAACCTCCTGCAGTACGCGTCCACCAGCATGCTCGCCGGCTACGGCACCCCCGTCCTGGTCGGCACCCGCAACGGCCGCCCGATCCGCATCGACGGCAACGTCGAGCACCCCTGGACCCGCGGCGGCACCGACCCCTTCGCCCAGGCCTCCGTGCTCGGCCTGTACGACCCGGACCGCTCGCAGTCGGTGCGCTACCTCGGCCGCGCCTCGTCCTGGCAGGCGTTCCGCGCCGCCACCGCCGGCCCGTTCGCGGTGCTGCGCGCCAACCGCGGCGCCGGCCTGCGCCTGCTCACCGGCACCGTGACCTCGCCCACCCTGCTGGCCCGCATCGCCGCCCTGCAGGCCGCCTGCCCGGAGATGGTCTGGCACAGCCAGGACCCCACCCGCGGCCACTCCGACGACGCCGGCCGCGCCGCCTTCGGCCGCGCCGTGCAGCCGCGCTACCACTTCGACCGCGCCAGCGCCGTGGTCTCGCTCGACGGCGACTTCCTCGACCACGGCCCGCAGCAGATCGGCCAGGCGCTCGACTGGACCACCGCGCGCGCCAGGGCGGCCAAGGACGGCAAGCTGCTCGCCCTGCACGACGCCTCGCCCACGCCCAGCCTGACCTCCGCCAAGGCCGACCACCCCCTCGCCGCCACGCCCGACGCCGTCGCGGCGCTGGCCGCCGGCCTGCTCGCCGACCTGTCCTCGCCCGGTGCCGCGCCTGCCGCCGCCGGCACCGACCCCGTCGCCGCCTGGCGCGCGCGCGCCGGCGCGGCGCTCGCCTCCGCGCGCGGCCGCTCGATCGTGGTCGCCGGCGCGGCGCAGCCCGCCTCCGTGCAGGAGGCCGCGCACCGCCTCAACGCCGTGCTCGGCAACGCCGGCCGCACCGTCGGCTACACCGCCCCGATCGCGGCGAGCGCGGAAAGCCTCGCCTCCCTGGTGGACGCGATGCGCGCCGGCCAGGTGCACACCCTGCTGATGCTCGACACCAACGCGGTGTACGACGCGCCGGGGGACCTCGCCTTTGCCGACGCGCTGAACCGGGTCGCGCTGCGCGTCCACGCCGGCCCTTACGCCGACGAGACCGCCGCCGCCTCTGACTGGCATCTGCCGCTGCTGCACCCGCTGGAAGCCTGGGGCGACGCCCGCTCCTGGGACGGCACGGTGGGCCTGATCCAGCCCACGGTCGCCCCGCTCTACGGCGGCCGTTCCGCGCTGGAGGTGCTGTCGCTGCTCACCGACACGATGCCGCGCTCCGGCCGCGACCTCCTGGAGTCCCACTGGCACGATTCCTGGCGCGGCGCCGGCGACGACGCGGCGATCGACGCCCGCTGGCGCCAGGCCCTGCTCGACGGCTTCGTGCCCGACACCGCCGAGCGCGAGATCGCCCGCCTCCCGCTCGTCGCCGCCCCCGCCGCCCCGTCGCCCGCCGCAACGCCCACGCCGCCCGAGTCCGGCGCGCGCACCATCACCGTGCTGTTCCGCCCCGACCCGTCGACCTGGGACGGCGCCTGGGCCAACAACGCCTGGCTGCAGGAGCTGCCCCGCCCGCTGAACAAGGTCGTCTGGGACAACGTCGTCGCCGTCTCGCCCGGCCTCGCCGCCCGCGAGCGCCTGGCCAACGGCGACGTGGTGGCCCTTGAGGCCAACGGGCAGCGCGTCGAGGGTCCGGTGTGGATCACCCCCGGCCAGGCGAGCGACACCGCCACGCTCACGCTCGGCTACGGCCACGTGCCGCCGGACCTGCTCTCCACCAACCTCGGCTTCGCCGCCGCGCCGCTGCGCAGCGCTGGCTCCCCCACCCAGACCGCTGGCGTCACCCTCACGAAGCTCGGCCGTCACATGCGCGTGGCCACCACCCAGGACCACGGCTCGATGGAGGGCCACGACTTCATCCGGGTGCAGGCCGTGGACGCGGCGCCGGTCGGCGACGCGGCGTACGGCGACCCGCACACCGGCGACCCCGGCCCGACCGCGCCCTCGATCTACCCGGAGAAGGTGTACGCCGACGACGACGCGGACCGCCGCGCCTGGGGCATGGTGATCGACCTCGACTCCTGCATCGGCTGCAACGCCTGCGTGGTCGCCTGCCAGAGCGAGAACAACATCCCCGTGGTCGGCCGCGAGGAGGTGGCGCTGGGCCGCGACATGCACTGGCTGCGCATCGACCGCTACTGGGAGGGCGAGGCCGAGCAGCCCGCCACCCACTTCCAGCCGGTGCCCTGCATGCACTGCGAGGACGCGCCCTGCGAGGTCGGCTGCCCGGTGGAGGCCACGCTGCACGACCACGAGGGCCTGAACCTCATGGTCTACAACCGCTGCGTCGGCACCCGCGCCTGCTCCGGCTACTGCCCTTACAAGGTCCGCCGCTTCAACTACCTCGACTACACCGGCGGCGAGGCGCCCTCCGTCCAGGCCCGCAACAACCCCGACGTCAGCGTCCGCTCGCGCGGCGTGATGGAGAAGTGCACCTACTGCGTGCAGCGCATCGCCGAGGCGCGCATCGACTCCGACAAGACGCTCAAGCCGATCCCCGACGGCCGGGTCAGGACCGCCTGCCAGACCGCCTGCCCGACCCGCGCCATCCACTTCGGCGACCTGCGCGACCACGGCTCCGAGGTCCGCGCCGCCCGCGCCGACGCGCGCAACTACGCGCTGCTGGGCGAGCTGAACCTGCGGCCGCGCACGACCTACCTGGCAGAGCGTGGCCCTGCGGCCGGGGAAGGCTGAGATGGCGCGGCCTGGCAGGAAGCAAGGAAGGCCAGGGCTCTGCCCTGGACCCGCCAAAGGCGAAGCCTTTGGAGACCCGTTGTTTGAAGTGAGTCTCATCGCCGCGTCGTGTGCCGCTGCCTCTTATTTTCGCCGGTCCAGGGGCGCTGCCCCTGGCGGGTCCCCGCTTCCAGGCAATGGGGCAGAGCCCTGGCCTTCCCTTCCTCCAGGGTGCCCCTGACATGCCCAGCGACATGACCGCCGACGGCCCCCGCTTCCACAGCGGCGCGCACGACGCCTCGCCGCTCACCGCCCAGGGTCCTGCCGGGCGCGACCTCGCCGGCATGGCGCTCGACCATCCGCTGGGGCTGCGCTGGTGGCTGGCGATGGCCGGCGCCATGGGCCTGATGGGCGTGCTGGCGATCGTGCTGTTCTTCGTGCTCTGGTACGGCGTGGGGATGTGGGGCAACAACGTCCCCGTCACCTGGGCGCTCGACATCGTCGGCTACGACTTCTGGATCGGCACCGCCTGCGGCAGCATCGCCGTCTCCTCGGGGCTGCTGCTGGCGGGGATGCCCGCCCGCTCCGCGCTGAGCCGCCTGGCCGACACGGTGGCGATCCTGTCGGCGGTGGGGGCCGGCACCTACCCGATCATCCACCTCGGCCGGCCCTGGTACTTCTACTGGAACCTGCCGTATCCCAACACCTTCCTGCTGTGGCCGCAGTTCCGCTCGCCGCTGTACTGGGACGCGATCGACATCCTGAGCTTCCTCGGCGTGGCCGGCGGCGTGTGGTTCCTCAACCTGCTGCCCGACCTCGCCACGCTGCGCGACCGCGCCAGCGAGCGGCTGCGCGGCATGGCCGCCCGCGCCGCCGCCCGCGGCCAGCCCGCCGCCTCCGACCCCGACTGGAAGATGGCCCTGCTGCGCGCCCAGCTCTACGGCATCGCCTCGCTCGGCTGGCGCGGCTCCGCGGTGCACTGGCGCCGCTGGACCGAGGCGTCGCGCATCCTCGCCGTCCTCGCGCTCCTGGTCGTGCTGTCGCTGCAGACCGGCGCCGCCGTGATGTTCGCCGGCACGGTCGAGCCCGGCTGGCACGACACGCTGGAGCCCGTCTCCTTCGTCGTCGTCGCCCTGCTGTCCGGCGCCGCCGCGCTGGCGCTGGCCGCCACGGTGGTGCGCGCCGCCTTCGGGCTGGAGGCGCTGATCACCCGGCGTCACCTGGAGCTGCTGGCGCTGATGCTGCTCGGCCTTGGCCTCGCGCACATCTACTGCAGCGTATTCGAGGCGCTCGGCACCCTGACCGGCGGCGATTCCTTCGACCGCGAGGTGCTGATGCGCCGCCTCGGCGGCTCGCACGCCTGGTCGTTCTGGGCGCTGGTGCTGCTCGGCTTCGTCTCGGTGCAGGCGTTCTGGCTGCCCGCGCTGCGCCGCTCCGCCCTGGCGATCGGCGCCATCGGCTTCCTGGTGCTGCTGGCGATGTGGTCCGAGCACTTCATGATCATCGTGACCACCCTGCAGCACGACTTCCTGCCGTCCTCCGCCCAGGAGTACACGATGAACATCTGGGAGCTGGCCACCTTCGCCGGCTCGCTCGGCCTGCTGCTCACCCTGCTGCTGCTGTCACTGCGCTACCTGCCGGCGCTCTCCATCCTCGACGTGCGCCGGGTCGAGACCACCTGGCGGACGGCCGGCGACTCCGCCCGCCCCGCCGCAGCGCCGCAGCGCCGCGGCGGCCCCGGCTCGCCGGGCGGCGCGCGACCGGGAGGCGCCCTGTCCGGCGTGGCGCCCGCGAGTCCCGGCCATGTCTAGCCCGCACGGCGAGGAGGAGGATGCCCCCCTCTGGGGGGTGAGCGCGGAGTTCGCCAGCCCGGTCGCGCTGATGGCCGCCGTGCGTGCCGTGCGCGCCCTGCCCGACAGCAGGGTCGATACCTACTCCCCGGTGCCGGTGCCCGGCGTCACCGAGGCGCTCGGCCTGCGCGGCGGCTCGATGCGCCGCTACGCGGTGTCCGGCGGCGCGCTGGGCGGCGTGCTGATGATGGGCATGTGCCTGTACGCCAACGGCTTCGACTACGTGTTCAACATCGGCGGCCGGCCGCGCTTCTCGTGGCCGTCCTACGTGGTGCCGACCGCCTCGTTCGCGGCGCTGATGGCGGCGTCGGCCGTGGTGCTGCTGCTGCTGATCCTCAACCGGCTGCCGACGCTGAACCACCCGTCCTTCAACATCCCCGGCTTCGACCGGGCCTCGCAGGACCGCTACTTCGTGGCCGTCGAGGGCCGCGGCCAGCGCTTCGACCCGGCCGAGGCGGAGCGCTGCCTGGGCGGGCTGACGCTGGCGCCGATCGCCGTGCACAGGGTGCCACGATGAAGGAAGCAAGGTTGAGGCTCCGCCTCAAACTCCGCCAAAGGCTCGCCTTTGGAATCCAGTACTTCAGTAAGGCCGGTTCAGGGGGGGGCTCCCCCCTGGCGGGTCTGGGCGGAGCTGGCCAAAGGTTCCGATGGCCCGCTTGGGCCATTGGAATGGCCAGCGGAGGGGGAGCCCGGCCTTGCCTGCTCCTTGCCGCTCTGGCGGTGTCGCTGTCGCTCGGCGGCTGCAAGCGCGCCAACATGTACAGCCAGGCCAAGTCCGACAACTGGGACCGCAGCAATTTCTTCCCCAACGGGCAGAGCATGCGCCTGCCGGTTGCCGGCACGGTGCCGCGCGCCGAGCCCAACGTCCCGGTGGCGCAGCCCACGGTGATCAGCGCCGAGATGGTCGAGCGCGGCCACCAGCGCTACAACATCTTCTGCACGCCCTGCCACGGCCGCGCCGGCGACGGCCAGGGGATCATCGTGCAGCGCGGCTTCCCGCAGCCGCCGGACTTCGCCAGCGACGAGATGCGCCGCATCAGCGCGCAGACCATCTACGACACCATCACCTACGGCCGCGGCGCGATGTACAGCCACGCCGACCGTGTGGCGCCCGCCGACCGCTGGGCGATCGCCAGCTACATCCGCGCGCTCCAGCTCTCGCGCGGCGTCGCCGTCGCCTCCCTGGCCCCGGCGGAGCGCGCCAAATTGGACAACGCCCCGGTGGAGCCGCCGGAGGCCAACAGCGTGGCGCAGCCCGACGCGCCGATCGGCGCCACCACCGCGACGGTGCCCGGCACCAACCGCAACAGCCTGCCGCCCGCCACCATGTCCGGCGGCGGCCAGTGAGGCGCGCGGTGCCGGCCTGCCTCGGCGTGGGCGTGGCCGCCCTGCTGTGCATCGCGCTGCTCGCCGCGCTGTCCGCCGGCCCGGTAATGCCGTCCTACCTGGCGGCGTGGCTGTTCTGGCTGGCGCTGCCGGCCGGTGCCCTGCCGCTGGTGATGGCCTGCGACCTCGCCCGCGCCCTGCCCGCCGACGAGGCCGGCCTTGGCCTCGGCGAGGCTCCTGCCGCGCCGCGCCTGCCGCTGACCCTGGCGCCGTCGCTGCGGCTGCTGCTGGTGGCGCTGCCGCCGGTGGCGCTGCTGGCGGTCCCGGTGCTTCTCGCCCAGGCCGGGCTGTACGGCCCGGCCGCGTCGCGCCACGGCTTCGGCGGCGGCTGGTACTCGCCCGGGGCGCGCTCGCTGCGGGTGGCGGCGGTGCTGCTGGTGTGGAGCGCGCTGGCCCTGCTGTTCCTGCGGCCCGGGCGCCCCCGCGCCCTGGCGCTGCTCGGCCTCGTCGTGCACCTGTTCGCCGCCACCCTGCTGGCCATGGACCTGGCGATGGCGGTGGCCCCCGGCCTGAACTCCACCATCTACGGCCTGATGCTGATCGCGTCGCAGTGCGGCATCGCCTTTTCCGCCGCGGTGCTGCTCGCCGGCCTGCCGCGCGCCGCCTCGCGTCCCCCGGCCGCGGCGGGCGAGGCGCCCGGCCTGCCCGGCTCGGTGATCGCGACCCTGCTCTGGCTGCTCGCCGCCTGGATGTTCCTCCAGTTCAACCAGTACCTGGTGATCTGGTCCGCCAACCTGCCGCGCGAGATCGTCTGGTACCAGCAGCGCGACGCCGGCCTCGGCCGCGCGGCGGAGTGGTTCGGCCTGCTCGCCTTCCTGGTGCCGCTGCTCGCCGCCACCGTCCCGCGCCTGGCGCGCGACGCGCGCGTGCTGGCCGGCCTCGCCGGGCTGGTGCTGCTGATGCACCTCGTGGAGACGCTGTGGCTGATCACCCCGTCGTTCCGCGGCGCGTTCACCCTGTCGCTGGCGGACCTGCTGGGCCTGGCCGGCATCGGCGGCGTGCTCTGCGCCCTGCTGGTCCTGGCGCGCGGGCGGATCGTGGCGGAGCCGGCATGAAGCCAGCAAGGTTGAGGCCCCACCTCCAAGCACCAGGCCTCAAACTCCGCCAAAGGCAGGCCTTTGGAATCCATTACTCAAGTAAAGCCGGTCCAGGGGGGGCTTCCCCCCTGGCGGGTCTGGGCGAAGCTGCCCAAAGGTTCCGACGGCCCTCTTGGGCCGTTGGAATGGGCAGCCGAGGGAGAGCCCAGCCTTGCTTTCTGACAGGCCAGGGACCGTCCGCATGAGCAGGGCACCCGGCTTCCCGGCCCGCGCCGCCCGCACCGGCGCCGGCCTGATCGCCGCCTGGGCCGCGGCCGGCGGCGCCCTGCTCGGCAGCGCGGCGCTGCTCGGGCGCGGTCGCCCCAAGGACGCGTCGGCCCCCGGGGCCGGCCCGGCCGCAGAGGGCGCCAACCTGCGCGGCCACGTCGACCCCAGGATCGGCCACAGCGAACCCCAGGACTGGGACTACGGCGAGCACGGTTCGCAGACCGGCCGCGGCACTCCCGCCACGCCCCCCAGCGCGGAGGCGCGCGAGGCGGGCCACGAGACCGAGGACGTCAGCACCGGCAACGTGCACCGTGTCATGGCGCTGTTCGCCGCGGTGGCGCTGGCGGCGGTGTTCGGCATGATGGGCCTGCTCGGCGTGTGGCGCTCCAGCGACCGCGTCAGCCAGCCGAAGCTCACCGCGGTGCAGACCGCCCCGGTCGAGGTCCCCGGCCCGCACCTCCAGGTCGACGCCTACACCGACCTCAACAACGAGCGCGGCCGCGAGATCGGCAAGCTCAGCGGCTACGCCTACATCGACGACAGCCACGCCCAGGCGCGCATCCCGATCGAGGACGCGATGACCCTGGTCGCCGGCCGCACGCTCGACACCCCCGGCCTGACCCGCGCCGACCCGCGCGGGCGCACCCGCCCCGGCCCCGAGCCGGACGTCACCCAGGAAACCCCGCTCGGCAGCGGCCAGGGCAGCCCCGACCCGGCGCCCGGCCCCACGCCGGGCGCCCCCCGCCCCGCGGCAGGCGTGCCCCGCCCCGCAGCAGGCGCGCGATGACCGCCGCCGCCGCCCTCCAAGCCCCGCGCCGCCGCGCCCCGCGCGCTCCAGGACCCAGAGCATGAAGCCGAGCGACTACCCTCTCGCCCTCTGGCCGGTCGCCGCCTCCGCGAGCGCCGCGGAGACCGACCACATCATCATCGCGTTCACGGTGCTCACGGTGCTGCTGACCGCGCCGATCTTCGTCGGCATCACCTGGTTCGCGATCCGCTACCGCGTCGGCAAGGTCGTCGACCGCACCAACCACGACGAGCGCTCCAGCCTCATCGAGATGACCTGGATGATCGTCCCGTTCCTGCTCACCCTGTTCTTCTTCGTCTGGGCGGCGCGGCTGTTCGACACCCACAAGCACCCGCCGGCCGGCGCCATGGAGATCAGCGCCGTCGGCCGGCAGTGGATGTGGAAGTTCCAGCACCCCGGCGGCCAGGCGGAGATCAACGACCTGCACGTGCCCGTCAACCAGCCCGTGCTGATCCGCATGATCAGCCAGGACGTGATCCACGGCCTCTACATCCCCGCGTTGCGCATCCAGATGGAGACCCTGCCCGGCCGCTACACCGAGCTGTGGTTCAACGCCAGCCACGCCGGCACCTACCGCCTGTTCTGCTCGGAGTACTGCGGCACCGACCACTCCGCGATGGACGGGCTGCTCATCGTGATGGAGCCCGCCGCCTACGAGGACTGGCTCAGCACCAACGGCGGCTCGCAGTCCATGGCGGCGGCAGGGGCGCGCCTGTTCACCGCCGACGGCTGCGCCGGCTGCCACGCCGGCACCGCGACGGTGCGCGCGCCCTCCCTGGTCGGCCTCGCCGGCTCGCCGGTGCCGCTGGAGGACGGCCGCACGATCTTCGCCGACGACACCTACATCCGCGACAAGATCCTCAACCCCGACCACAACAAGATCGCCGGCTACAAGCAGGTCATGCCCAGCTTCAACGGCATCATCGCCGAGGACGACCTGCTCAAGCTCGTCGCCTACGTCAAGGCGTTCGGCCAGCCCGGAAACCAGTCCTCCGGCCGCCGGCAGGCCGCCAACCAGAGTTCCGCCAGCCAGAATTCCACCAGCACCGGGGAGCAGTCTCGATGAGCCCGTCCGACATCGCCCTGCGCGACGCGAGCGTCGCGCGCCCGACGCTGCACCGCCCGCGCGACTACCTCCACGACGAGCACACCATCCGCTCGTGGCTGTTCACCGTGGACCACAAGCGCATCGGCCTGCTCTACCTCGCCTCGATCACCGCGTTCTTCCTGCTCGGCGCGCTCGCCGCCGGCGCCGTGCGCCTGTCGCTGGTGGTGCCCAACGGCCAGATCTTCACCAATGACACCTACAACAAGATGTTCACCCTGCACGGGGTCATCATGGTGTGGTTCTTCCTGATCCCCTCGATCCCCAACACCTTCGGCAACTTCCTGATCCCGCTGATGATCGGGGCCAAGGACCTGGCGTTTCCCAAGCTCAACCTGCTGAGCTGGTGGGTGTTCATGCTCGGCGCGTTCTTCACCCTGATCGTGCTGGTGATCGGCGGCGTGGACACGGGCTGGACGTTCTACGCGCCGTTCTCCACCACCTTCTCCAACACCTACGTGGTGCCCGCGCTGATCGGCGTCATCATCGTGGGATTCTCCTCGATCCTGTCGGGGCTGAACTTCGTCGTCACCGTGCACACCATGCGCGCGCCCGGCATGACCTGGTTCCGCATGCCGCTGTTCGTCTGGGCGATCTACGCGACCAGCCTGATCTTCCTGCTCGCCACCCCGGTGATCACCATCGCCCTGATCCTGCTGGTGATGGAGCGCGCGTTCCACATCGGCGTGTTCGACCCGGCGCTCGGCGGCGACCCGGTGCTGTTCGAGCACCTGTTCTGGTTCTACTCCCACCCCGCCGTCTACATCATGGTGCTGCCCGGCATGGGCGTGATGAACGAGCTGGTCACGGCGTTCAGCCAGAAGAAGATCTTCGGCTACAAGTTCATCGCCTACGCGACGATCGGCCTGGCCTCGATCACCTTCTTCGTCTGGGGCCACCACATGTTCGTCAACGGCGAGAGCGAGGTCGCCGCGGTGGTGTTCTCATTGCTCAGCTTCGCCGTCGCCGTGCCGTCCGCGGTCAAGGTGTACAACTGGACCGCGACCATCCACAAAGGCGACCTGCGCCTGGACACGCCGATGCTCTACGCCATGGGCTACATCGGCCTGTTCGTGATCGGCGGCCTTACCGGCCTGTTCCTCGCCTCCCTCGCCATCGACGAGCACCTGCACGACACCTACTTCGTGGTCGCGCACTTCCACTACATCATGGTCGGCGGCACCGTGCTCGCCTTCCTCGGCGGCCTGCACTACTGGTGGCCGAAGTTCACCGGCCGCATGTACCCCGAGGCCTGGGGCCGCGTCGGCGCGTTCCTGATCTTCATCGGCTTCAACACGACCTTCTTCCCGCAGTTCCTGCTCGGCTATCTCGGCATGCCGCGCCGCTACCACCAGTACTCGCCCGAGTACCAGCTCCTCAACATCATGAGCTCCGCCGGTTCCACCATCCTCGCCATCGGTTACGTCTTTCCGATGGTCTACCTCACCTGGTCGCTGTGGTTCGGCAAGCGCGCGCCCGACAATCCCTGGGGTGCGAAGGGCCTGGAGTGGACCACCTCCTCGCCGCCGCCCAAGCACAACTTCCTCACGCCGCCGATCGTCGACTTCGAGGCCTACGACTACCCCAACCAGGTGGCAGAGCGTGGCTAAGTCGGAGCGGTTCGAACCCGGCGCGCTGGCCTACGCCGACAGCCCGGCGGTCGGCATCGAGCTGCACGAGCAGTTCACCAACGTCGCCCAGCAGCGCCTCTCCGCGGAGCTGGGCATGTGGGCCTGGCTGATCACCGAGCTGCTGCTGTTCTCCGGCCTGCTCGTCACCGCCCTGGTGCTGCGCACCCTGCACCCCGACTCGGTGCAGGCCGCCGCCCAGCACCTCAAGCTGTGGATCGGCGGCGTCAACACCGTGATCCTGATCACCTCGTCGCTGGTGATGACCGGCGCCATCGAGATGTCCAAGCTCGGCCGCGCCCGCGACGTCACGCGCTGCCTGTTCGTCACCGGGGCGCTCGGCGCGGGCTTCCTGCTGCTCAAGAGCTACGAGTACTACGTCGACTACGTCGAGCACATGACGCCCTTCCTCAAGCGCCCCTACGAGCTGGGCGCGGACGGCGCCTCGCAGCTCTTCGTCAACCTCTACTGGGTCACCACGATCCTGCACTTCGGCCACCTGACCATCGGCATCGGCATCGTCTGGGCGATGGCCTGGCTGGTCGGCCGCCCGCACTACCTCGCCCGCCACCAGAACCGGGTCGAGATCACCGGCCTGTACTGGCACTTCATCGACCTGGTCTGGCTGATCGTCTACCCGAGCCTCTACCTGGTGAACCGCTGATGGCCCCGCTGCCCGGCCTCGCCGCGCTGCGCGACATCGACCCCAAGGTGCGCGAGGTCATGCGCGGCCCGGTGATCACCACCGGCGTGCTGCTTTGCCTGCTCGCGGTCGAGGTCCTGCTGGCGATGACCACGCCGTTCCGCGCCTCCGGCTACGTCGAGCTGGGCATCGCCGCGGTCATGGTGGTCATCGTGCTGACCTACTCGATGGAGCTGACCCACGCCCCCCCGCTGATCCGCCTGTTCTCCATCCTCGGCTTCTTCTGGCTCGCGATCCTGTTCGGCATCACCATGATCGACTACCTCACGCGCTGAGCGCCACGCCAACGGCTGGCTGCCTGACATCGGCCTGTCAGCAAGCAAGGCTGGGCTCCGCCCAGACCCGCCAGGGGCGAGCCGCCCCTGGACCGGCCTTACTTTAGTAGTGGATTCCAAAGGCGAGCCTTTGGCGGAGTTTGAGGCAGAGCCTCAACCTTGCTTGCTTCGCCGACCGCTCCGGAGAACCGCCGGGCGGCACTACACGTCCGCTCCAGGGCTGGCAACCGCCCCTTCGCTGTGGGATACCCGCCCCGCCAGTCGTCGGGAGCGTCCGTGCACAGCGCCATGCCGTCCGCCGATACCCCCGCGCCCACTGCCCAGAGCTACCCGCCCGCCGCCGACACGCCGACGCAGCACGGCCCGCGCGGTCTGCGCTTCGACTTCAACCTCGGCGCCCGCGTGCTGCTGCCCACCCTGTCCGAGGGCGAGTGGCGCGTCACCTTGCGCGACCTCGACACCGGCAACGTCCTGTTCCGCAGCGACAACCGGGGCGCCTTCGTCAACAGCGCCAAGCGCTGGTTCGTCCGCTTCCGCATCGAGGTCGAGTCGCTCGACGCCGCAGGCTGCGCGCAGCCGGTGCTGTCCCACGACTACGACGCGCGCGGCCGCGAGGTGCTGGTTCAGTTCCCGATTGGCACGCTCGGCGACGTGCTCGCCTGGTTCCCCTACGCGGCGCGCTTCGCCGACGCGCACGGCTGCCGCCTGACCTGCGCGATGTCGGCGCTGATCATTCCGCTGCTGCGCGGCGCCTATCCCGGTATTCGTTTCGTCCCCCACGAGGACGTCGAGCCGGAACGGTTCTACGCCACCTACAGCCTCGGCCTGTTCTTCGACGACGCAGAGTGCGTGTGGCAGCCCTGCGACTTCCGCCTCGTCGGCCTGCACCGCACCGCCGGCCACATCCTCGGCGTCGACCCCGCAGAGGAGCCGCCCCGCCTGGCGCTGCCCGACGAGAGCCGCGCGATCGCCGAGCCCTACGTCTGCATCGCCGTGCAGAGCTCGAGCCAGGCGAAATACTGGAACAACCCGAACGGCTGGCGCGAGGTCGTGGCCTTCCTGCGCGACGCCGGCTACCGGGTGCTGTGCATCGACCAGAAGCCGGCGCACGGCCACGGCCTGGTATGGACCCACATCCCGCACGGCGCAGAGGACCTCACCGGCGACCTGCCGCTGGTCGGGCGCGCCCGGCTGCTGCGCCACGCGGCGGGCTTCGTCGGCCTGTCGAGCGGCCTGGCCTGGCTGGCCTGGGCGGCGGGCTGCCCGGTGGTGATGATCAGCGGCTTCACCCACCCGCACAACGAGTTCGCCACGCCGTACCGGGTGATCAACTACCACGCCTGCAACAGTTGCTGGAACGACGTGCGCCACCGCTTCGAGCACGCCGACTTCCTGTGGTGCCCGCGCCAGGCGAACACGCCGCGCCAGTTCGAGTGCACCCGCCTGATCACCCCCGAGCACGTCCGCGCCACCCTGCGCCGCCTGCCCGGCTTCCCGCCCGCTCCCGCCGGCTCCGACAGCGTCATCCGGGGCGCCGACACCCTCCCCGCCACCAACGAACAGGATTTGCGATGACGACCTATATGGTAAGCTCCGGCCAGACCAGCGGCGGCCTCGTGCTCAGCAACGGGAACCGCGAGATCGTCCTGGCCGCCGGCACCGCCAGTGCCACCGTGGTCAACAGCGGCTCGGTTCTCTTCGTGTCCGGTGCCGCACTCGCCACCACGGTGAACAGCAGCGGCTTCACCAACGTCTACGGCGGCGGCACGGTGTCCGTTACCACGGTGACGTCCGGCGGCAGCCTGTTCGTCTATTCGGGTGGCAGCGCCGGCGCCACCAGCGTCGGCAGCGGCGGGTTCGACTTCCTGTCCGGCGGCACCGCCACGGCCACCCAGGTGACCAACGGCGGCGTCGAGATCGTCTACGCCAGCGGCAAGGCGCTCGGCTCCACGCTGGGCACAGGCGGCGACCAGTCTGTCCAGTCGGGCGGTGCGGCCAGCACCACCACCGTGGCCGGGGGCACCGAATATATCGACTCCGGCGGCGTCTCGACGGCGACCACGGTGCTGAACGGCGGCGGCCTGGAGGTGGTCGAGGTCGGCGGCATGGCCAGCGCCGGCATCGCCAGCAGCGGCGGCCAGGTGATCGTCTCCGGCGCAACCGCGGGCACCACGGTGAACGGCGGCAGCGCCGACTTCATCTACGCCGGAGGCACGACCGACGGCACCGTGCTGAACGGCGGCGGGCAGGAGATCATCTCCGGCGGCATGGCGCACGGCACCACAACCAACGGCGTCAACAGCGAGCAGTTCGTCTTCGCCACGGGCAGCGCCGGCGCCACGGTGGTGAACAGCGGCGGTTTCCAGGTGGTCAGCGCGGGCGGCATCGCCACCGCCACCGTGGTCAACGCCGGCGGCATCCAGGTCGTCTCCGCCGGCGGCACCGCCACCGCCACCATGGTCGTCGGCGGCACGGCGAGGGTGCTCGCGGGCGGCACCATCTCCGGCGTGACGCTCAGCGGCGGCGTGCTCGTGCTGCAGGACAGCGGCGACGACGTCGTCAACAGCCACGGCGCCGACACCATCCAGGCCGGCGGCGGCAGCGACCTCGTGTTCGCCTCCGGCGCCTCGGCCAGCGTCACCGGCGGCGCGGGCGCCCTGACCTTCGTGGCCGGCGCCGGCAGCGACACCGCGGGCGGCGGCACCGGCACCGACATCCTCTACGGCGGCGCCGGCGCCGACGCCCTGACCGGCGGCGGCGGCACCAACAGCATCCTGGTCGCGGGCACCGGCAACGCCACCCTGGCTGGCGGCGCGGGCAGCCACGCGCTGATCTACGGCGGGTCCGGCACCAACGCGCTCGCGGGCAGCACCACCGGCAGCGACACCCTGGTCGGCGGCTCCGGCGCCAACACCTTCGCCCTGACGAGCAACGACACCGCGTTCGGCGGCCCCTCCACCGCCGACACGTTCAGCACCGGCGCCGGCCCCGCGCTGATCGTCGAGGGCCTCGGCGCCACCCGGGTCAACCTCGGCCTCGGCCACCTCACCGCCTTTGCCGGCGGCGGCGTGGATACCTACTCGGATACCAGAGGACAGGGCGGCGGCGCGGACATCATCGGCTTCAAGCCGTCGGACCACCTCGTCCTGACCGGCGGCTTCACCCCCGCCGACGCCGCCGCAGCCCTGCGGACCGCGACCACCGGCGCGTTCGGCACCGCCCTGACGCTCGGCGACGGCACCAGGATCACCCTGTTCGGCGCAACCCTCACCGCCGGCCAGATCAGTGCCGCCTGACGCTCATACCAACGGCGCTTCGAAATGACCGGTGAAGCAAGCAAGGTTGAGGCTCTGCCTCAAACTCCGCCAAAGGCAGGCCTTTGGAATCCACCACTTAAGTAAAGCCGGTCCAGGGGGGCTTCCCCCCTGGCGGGTCTGGGCGGAGCTGCCCAGAGGTTCCGACGACCCGCTTGGGTCGTTGGAATGGGCAGCGGAGGGAGAGCCCAGCCTTGCTTCCTGACAGGCTCAGCGCGCCTCGTGGCTGATCCGTTCGGACAGGTGGGCGACGACGATCCCCGCCACGCGCACGGTGGCCTCGTTCAGCACCGTGCGGCCGTCCGGCTGGAGGTAGAGCCACTGCTCCATCGAGCCCGCGAACGGGCGCCGCATCGCGTAGCGCAGGTGGAACAGGTTGCCGTACGCCTCGGCCCTGACCGGCCCGGACGCATCGGTCAGGGTGCCGGCGTAATGGTGAGCGTCGAGGCGACGCAGCAGCCAGGTGCGACGCTGCGGGGCGTCGTCGCCGAACACGATGCTCTGGCTCAACCGCAGGGCACCATCCGCCGTCACCTCGCCGGTTCCCGCGACGTGGAACTGGCGGCTTGGGGCGCCGGAGGCGGTCTCCAGCACCCCCGTGGACGTGGTCGCACCGGCAAAGAAGACCTCCGGCTGCAACTCGGGGCGGTTGGCGTCGAAGGCGGGCGGCGCAAGCACGGTGGCACAGCCCGCAAGGGCAATCGCGAGACCAGCCGGGGCAAAGGCGGAGCGTGTGGTCATGCAGGCATCCCCGGTCTGTCTGCCCGGTATCGCGCCGGGACCACGACGGCGTCCATGCAGCCCTTCCAGGGGTCCGTCTCCCGGGCGCGCGGCAGGGCTTCAGCCGGCACCAGGGTCACCGCGGCAGCAGCCGGTCCGATCCGTGCCGGTGTGTCCGGCAGGGTCGGACCGGCCACCTTGAAGCCCCGGCACACGTCGGCCTCGGCGGCGCCGCCTTCGCGGCGCGGCGACCACCTGGTGCCGGGACGCATGGCGGAGATGATGCCAACGGCCCTGAGTTCTGACCTGCAAGGCGAGCAAGGCTGGGCTCTCCCTCCGCTGCCATTACCTACGACCCAAGCGGGTCGTCGGAACCTTTGGCAGCCACCCCCGGACCCGCCCCTGCTTCAAGGCGGGGGCGAGCCGCCCCTGGACCGGCCCTGCTGAAGTGGTGGATCCAAAGGCCTGCCTTTGGCGGATGAGGCAGAGCCTCAACCTTGCTTGCTCCACCGGCCGTCACGAAGGGCCATTGGCATGACCTGTTCAACCCGCCTGCCTGAAGGTCAGGTTGTAGCGGACGGAGCCGGTCGCTTCGTGCGCGCCGTTGGGCAGGACGTCGACGCCATGGAAGGTCATGCGCGCCGGACCGCCCCAGACGACGACGTCGCCATGGGTCAGGCGCACCCGCCGCGGCCGTGCCGCGCGCGTCAGGCCGCCCCACAGGAAGGTGGCCGGCAGGCCGAGCGAGACCGAGACGATCGGCGCGTCGAAGGCCCGCTCGTCGCGATCCTGGTGGAGCGACAGTCTTGATCCCGGCTCGTAGCGGTTCACCAGGCAGGTGTCGGGCACGAAGCCGCCGAACCCGGCGGCGGAGGCGGCGCGCGCAGCGAGGTCCCGCAAGGCCGGCGGCATCGCCGGCCAGGCCGCGCTGGTGTCGGGATCGAGCGGATCGTAACGATAGCCCCTCCGGTCGGCGACCCAGCCCAGGTGGCCGCAACTCGTCATCGCCACCGACATCCGCCAGCCGCCGGGCGTGACCATGTGGCGGAAGGGCGAGCGGCCCGCGACATCGGCCACGGCAGCGAGCACGTCGCGATCATCGCCGCGCGCGAACCCGGCCAGCAGCGTCGCGCCGGGTGCCAGCACCACGGTGCCACCCGCATCCTCGAACAGGTCCATCATCGGTTCGTGACTCCACCCTGAGGACCGGCACCGGGCCGCCGGCGCTGTCGGTCCTTGCCGCCGTTGGCGCACGTCCCGGTTCCTCCGGCAGCGGACCGCGGAGCTTCCAGCGCCCCAGCCGGCGCGAGACCTATTCGGGCAGCGGCACGTCCTTGGTCTCCGGCAGGAACCACGGCACCACCAGCCCGATCGCGTAGACGCTGCCCAGGATCAAGGCCGTGTGCCGGATGCCGCCGAAGAACTGGATCATGCTCCCGGCCAGGATCGGGAACACCCAGGCCACCAGCCGCGTCGCGTTGAACACGAAGCTCACCGCCGTGGCGCGGACCGAGGAGGTGAACAGCTCCGAAGGGTAGATCGCCATCCAGGAATACGCCCAGCCGAGCGTGAAGAACCCGTTTACGAAGGCGGCGGCCACCACCGCCTCCGGGCTCGCCAGCAGCCAGTACGTCACCGGCACCATGGCGAGGGAGCCGAGGTAGGTGAGGAACAGGAACCAGCGCCGGCCGACCACGTCGATCACGAAGCCGCTCACCAGGTAGGCGACGACGGCGCCGGTCGTGTAGACGAGCGAGCTCCACGTGCCCCACTGCGCCGGGTTGGCGTAGCCGGCGGCGCGCGCCAGCCCCGCGGTGTGCCGGTCCAGCAGGTTGGCGACCGCCCACCAGCCGACCGTGGTGGCGAGCGACAGCAGGAACGTCAGCAGCACCCGGCGCCGGCTCTCCCTCTCGCGAAACACCTCGGCCAGCGTGAACGGGCGCCTGGCGGGCACGTTGCCCTCGCCGGTCGCGTTCCAGCGCCCGTCCCGCACCGCCGCGAGCCAGCGCTCGCTCTCGCCGACGTTGCGGCGGATGTAGAGCACGAACAGCGCCGGCAACGCGCCGACGACGAACATCAGCCGCCACGTCTCGCCGCCCAGCGGGGCCCAGGCGCCGAGCACCAGCCACACGAGGGCGGCCAGGAAGGTGCCCCAGCCGAAGCCCGACTGCAGCAAGCCGCACCCCTTCGGCCGCGCCCGCTCCGGCCAGGTCTCGGCGACCAGGGCGACCCCGGTGCCCCACTCGCTGCCCAGAGCGATCCCGGTCAGGAAGCGGAGCGCCACCATGCTCCAGAACCCTGTCGCCAGGGCGGTGAGCCCGCTGAACACGGCATACAGGAACACCGACCAGAGCATCATGCGCTTGCGCCCGACGTAGTCCGCGAGCACGCCGCCCACCAGGCCGCCGATCCCCCAGCCGAGCAGCGTGCCGCCGATGGCGATGCCGCCCCAGGTCGGCCCGGCGGCGACCTGCTCCGGCGTCAGCAGCGACCTCAGCATCGTCGGCAGCACCAGGAAGAGCGCGAACGACTCGAACCCGTCGAAGATCCAGCCCAGGAAGCTCGCGGTCAGGATGCGCCAGTGCATCGGCGTCAGGCCGGTGGTCCAGGACGCGCCCGACGCCGGATACGCCCGGTCGGATACAGCCTCGCCCATGGTGTTCTCCCCCCCTTTGTTCTTGTGTCGGCTCAGGCAGCGGCGACCCTCTGCGCTGGATCTGTCAGCAAGCAAGACTGGGCTCTGCCCAGACCCGCCAGGGGCGAGCCGCCCCTGGACCGGCTTTACTTAAGTAGGTGTTTCCAAAGGGCTCGCCCTTTGGCGGAGTTTGAGGCAGAGCCTCAACCTTGCTTGCTTCACCTCGCCACTCCGAGATCAGGCCCCGGAGAGCGCCGCGCGCACGCGGCCGCCTGGCTGGGCGCCGGGCAGGCTGGCGGCCCGCGCCGCGAGGGCGAAGAGCCGGTCGAGGTCGATCCCGGTCTCCACGCCCATGCGGCGGAACATCCACGCCACGTCCTCGCTCGCCGTGTTGCCCGTCGCCCCCGGCGCGAACGGGCAGCCGCCCAGGCCGCCGAACGCCGCGTCGAACCCGTCGATGCCGGCGTGCCAGGCGGCGGCGACGTTGGCCAGGCCCAGCCCGTACGTGTCGTGCCCATGGAACACGAAACGCGTGCCGCCCCCGCCCCAGCGGCGCAGGCACGCTGCGGACAGGCTGGCCACATGGTCCGGGTCCGCGCGGCCGGTGGTGTCGCACAGCCCGACCTCCACGTCGGCGCGGTGGTCCAGCATCCGCGCGAGCCGGTCCAGCACGAAGCCGGGCTCCATCCGGCCGTCGAACGGGCAGTCGAAGGTGGTGGCCAGGTTGAGCCGGAGGCGGACCCCTTCCGGCAGCCCGCGCACGACCTCGCCGTACTCGCGGATCGAGACCTCGGTGTCGCGCCGCACGTTGTTGCGGTTGTGCGCGTCGGACGCGGAGATGACGTAGACCAGGTGCGTCGACCCGGCCGCAAGCGCGAGCGCCACGCCCCTGGCGTTCGGCACCAGGATCTGCGGGTCGTAGCCGTCCAGGGCGCGCGTGCGCTCCAGCACCTCCGCCGTGTCGCGCAGCTGCGGCACCGCCGCCGGGCTGACGAAGGAGCCGATCTCGATCCGGCGCAGCCCCGCGGCCACGGCCGCCTCGATGAAGGCGACCTTGTCGTCGGTCGGGATGAAGGGGCCGATCGGCTGGAAGCCGTCGCGCGGCGCCACCTCGATCAGGGTCGCGCGCCGCCGTGCCGCGAGGTCCTTGGTCACAGCACGCCCTCCGCCCCGAGCCGCTCGATCCTGCCGGCGTCGTAGCCCAGCAGGTCGCGCAGCACGGCTTGGTTGTCCGCGCCCACCGCCGGGCCGGTGGAGCGCGGCACGAACGGGACGCCGTCCATGCGGGGCACCACGCCGGGGTGCAGCACGGGGCCGAGCATCGGGTCCGCCACCTCCTGCACCATGGAGCGGGCGCGGAACTGCTCGTCCGCCGCGATGTCGGCGATGGTGTAGGCGCGGGTGTGCGGGATGTCGGCGGCGCCCAGGGCGGCCTCCAGCTCGGACGCGCCCAGCGTGGCGGTCCAGGCGCCGATCAGCCGGTCCAGCGCGGCGGCATCGGCGCAGCGTGCCTGGTTGCCCGCGTAGTCCGGGTCGGCGGCGAGCGCGGGCTGGCCCATGAGGGCGGCCAGCTTGGCGAACAGCGGGTCGGAGTTGGCGGCGATCAGCATCCACACGTCGTCGCGCGCGCGGTAGGCGTTGGTGGGCGCCGCGGTGGCGATGCTGCCTCCGGTGGGCTGCTTGATGGTGCCGAGCGCGCCGTATTCCGGCAGCGCGCCTTCCAGCAGGCTGAACACGGACTCGCTCAGCGCCACGTCGATGTCGCCGCCCCTGCCGGTGCGCTCGCGCCTCAGCAGCGCCGCCACCACGCCGAGCGCGCCGTAGATCCCGGCGACCGAGTCGCCGATGCTGACGCCGACCCGCACCGGCGGCAGGTCGGAGGTGCCCGGCGGGTGGTCGGTCAGGTGGCGCAGGCCGCCGACGGCCTCGCCGATCACGCCGAAGGCGGCGCGGTCGCGTCCCGGACCGTCCTGGCCGTAGCCGGAGATGCGGGCGATGACCAGGTCCGGCCGGGCGGCCCGCAGCTCTGCCTCGCCCAGGCCCATGCGGGCGAGCTGGCCGGGGCGGAAGTTCTCCACCAGGGCGTCGCAGTGGCGCACGAGGTCCAGCACGACCCGGCGCGCCTCGGGCTTCTTCAGGTCGAGGCTGATGCAGCGCTTGTTGCGGGCGTGCACGCTCCACCACGGGGCCGACCCCTTGTAGCGGGCGCCCCACTGGCGGACCGGGTCGCCCCCGGGCGGCTCGACCTTGATGATCTCGGCGCCGAGGTCGCCGAGCAGGCGCGTCGCGAACGGCGCCGCGACGTAGTGCCCCAGCTCCAGGACCCGCAAACCCGCCAGGGGCGCTTCGCCGTCTTGCACGCGAACCCTCCGTTTCGTTGCGCTCTGGTTAGCAAGCCGACGCGGCTCGCACCATGCCTTTCCAGGTAGAAGGGCCTTTGCTGATTGCGCGTGAAAGCGGAACGGTCCCTGACGTCGGCCTGTCAGCAAGCAAGGCTGGGCTCCGCCCAGACCCGCCAGGGGCGAGCCGCCCCTGGACCGGCTTTTCTTAAGTAATGGATTCCAAAGGCCTGCCTTTGGCGGAGTTTGAGGCAGAGCCTCAACCTTGCCTACCGCTCACTCCAGAGAGCGACTGGTATCATGGCACCGGCCTTCAGCCATAGAACCGGCTTTTCGCCGCCGCTTTTTCCGCGAGGTAGGGCGAGATCACGCCATCCTCGCCCAGGCGGCCGCGGTTCGCCTCGAGCCCGGCGACGATCACGTCCAGGCCGAGGCTGTCGGCCCAGAACAGCGGGCCGCCCGTCGCCGACGGCCAGCCGTAGCCGTGCACCCAGACCACGTCGATGTCCGACGCCCGCTGCGCGATGCCTTCGTCGAGGATCTTCGCCGCCTCGTTGACCATGGGGTAGAGGAGCCGTTCGCGGATCTCGTCGGCGCCGACCGTGCGTCGCGCGATCCCCTTGTGCTCGGCGAACCGGCGTATCAGCGCCTCGACCTGCGCGGAGGCGCTGCGGTTGCCGTTCTCGTCGTAGTCGTGGAAGCCGTGGCCGTTCTTCCGGCCCCGCCGATCGCGCCCGCGGAGGAGCTCGCGCAGCGTGGACCCCGACGACGTCGCGGCGTTCCGGCCGAGATCGAGCCCGGCCAGGTCGGCCATCTGGAACGGACCCATCGGCATGCCGAAGTCGATCAGGACCTGGTCGACCTCGGACGGCGTCGCGCCGTCGAGGGCCAGTCCTTCGGCCTGACGCTGGCGCGCTTCGAGCATCCGGTTGCCGATGAAGCCGTGGCAGTTGCGCGCGACGACGCCGATCTTGCCGATCCTGCGCGCGAGCGCCGCGACGCTCGCCAGGACCTCGGGCGCCGTCCTGGCGCCGCGCACGATCCCGAGGAGGCGCATGACGTCGGCGGGCGGGAGGAAATGCAGGCCGACCACGTACCCGGGACGCGCGGTTGCCGACGCGATCTCGTCGATGTCGAGGAAGCTGGTGTTCGAGGCGAGGATCGCGCCCTGCCGGACGATGCCGTCGAGGCGCCGGAACACGCCCTTCTCGGCGTCCATGTCCTCGAACGCCATGTCCTCGAATGCCATGTCCTCGAACGCCGTCTCGATGACGAGATCGCACTCCGCGAGTTCCTCGAGGCCCAGGCCCACCGAGAGGCAGCCCATGGCGCGCTCGACCTGTTCCGTGGTGAGCCGGCCCTCCTCGACGCTGCGCTCGTAGGTCCTCCGGATGGTCGCGGCGCCGCGATCAGGCGGCGCCTGCCCGTCCCCGACGAGCATGACCGCGATGCCGGCGGACAGGAAGTTCATGGCGATGCCGCCGCCCATCGTGCCGGCGCCCACGATGCCGACCCGCTCGATCGGCAGGGTCCGGACATCGCCGGGCAGGCCGTCGATCTTCGCGGCCTTGCGCTCGGCGAAGAAGATGCTGCGCAGCGCCCTGGACTGCTGGCCGCCGGCGAGCCTCTCGAACAACGCGCGCTCGCGGGACAGCCCCTCGCGGAACGGCAGCTCGACGGCGCCGCGGATCGCCTCGACGCACGCGGCCGGCGCGTCGAGGCCGCGCAGCCTGGCGCCCTGGCCCGCCAGGAAATCCTCGAAGACGCCGGGCTCGGCGACCACGGCCCGTTCGCCGCTCCGCCGCGCCCCGTGCGGGATCGCCACCTCGCGCGCGAAGGCGACGGCGTCCCCGGTCAGACGCGCCTCGTCGACTAGGCGATCGACCAGACCGAGCGCGTGCGCCTCGCCGGCCGTCACCGGGTCGCCGGAGACGATCATCTCCAGCGCCTTGGCGACGCCGATGACACGGGGCAGGCGCTGGGTGCCGCCGGCGCCCGGCACCAGGCCGATCCTGACCTCCGGCAGGCCGAGCCTCGCGGAGGGCGCCGCCACCCGGAAGTGGCAAGCGAGCGCCAGTTCGAGGCCGCCGCCGAAGGCGGTGCCGTGCAGGGCCGCGACCAGCGGCTTGGCGCCGGCTTCGAGGGCGTCGAGCATCTCCGGGAGCCAGGGTCCCGTCCGCGGCTTGTCGAACTCGTTGATGTCGGCCCCGCCGCAGAACAGGGCGCCGGCGCCGCGGATGACGACGGCCTCGACATCGCCGTCGCGCTGGGCGCTCTCGACGGCAGCGGCCAGGTCGTCGCGCACCTGGGTGTTGAGGGCGTTCACCGGCGGGTTCTCGATCACGATGACGCGGACGGTGTCGTGCTGTTCTGTGCGGATCATCTGGCCCATCGGCTGTTGGCGTTTTCCCAGGCGGTGCGCGGCACCGGCACGGCGGCGCAGCGCGCCACTCTTCCTCGTCGGTGTCCCGGTCGCTGATCCGGGCATCGTGCCAGAGGCCACGCACAGGGTGGTCTCTCAGCGCAATTGGCCCGCTTCTCGCAGGCTGGCTGTTCGCGGCTGGATCGTCCCGCGGAGAAGTCTCCATCGTGTTCGCGGCGGGCGCTGTTCTCGGCGGCTTGCTGCTCGCCACTTCGTCCCGCCTGCCTCGTGCAACCCGATGCCAGCGGCCCTGGGGCTTGACCTGCGAGGCAGGCAAGGCCGGGCTCTCCCTCCGCTGCCCGTTCCAGTGGCCCAAGAGGGCCATCGGAACCTTGGGGCAGCTCCGCCCGGACCCGCCAGGGGCGAGCCGCCCCTGGACCGGCCTTACTGAGACAAGTGAATTCCAAAGGCGAGCCTTTGGCGGAGTTTGAGGCAGAGCCTCAACCTTTCTCGCTCCCGTCCGCCGCCGGTCCAGCCCGGAGCCCCGGCCTTCAGCCCCGCGCCTGCCCGATCGCCGGCCCGTCCGCCATCCCCGCCAGCACCTCCGCCACGTGGCGCACCCGCACGGCGCTGCCTTCGCGCGACAGCCTTCCGGCGATGTTGAGCAGGCACCCCATGTCCCCGGCCAGCAGGGTGTCCGCCCCGCTCGCCGCCACCTCGCCCGCCTTGTCCGCGACCATGCGCGTCGAGATCTCCGGGTACTTGACGCAGAACGTGCCTCCGAACCCGCAGCACACCTCCGCCCCCGGCAGCTCCACCACCCGCAACCCCTCCACGCCCGCCAGCAGCGCGCGCGGCTGCGCCTTGACCCCCAGCTCGCGCAGCCCCGAGCAGCTGTCGTGGTACGCCGCCACCCCCTCGAACCGCGGCGCACCCACGTCGCGCACCCCCATCACGTCGGCGAGGAACGACACCAGCTCCCAGGTCCTCTCGCCCAGCGCCTCCGCGCGCACCCGCAGGTTCGGGTCGTCGGCGAACAGCCCCGGCAGGTGGCTGCGGATCATGCCGCCGCACGAGCCCGACGGCACCACCACGTAGTCGTAGCCGCCGAACGCATCGAGGATGCCCCGGCCCAGGTCGCGCGCCGTCTCCCGGTCGCCGGTGTTGTACGCGGGCTGCCCGCAGCAGGTCTGCGCGCGGGGCACCTCCACCAGGCACCCCGCCCGCTCCAGCAGCGCGATCGCCGCGAACCCCACCGTCGGGCGGTGCAGATCGACCAGGCAGGTGACGAACAGGGCGACACGGGGGGCGGACATGCCCCCGGTCTAGCCCCGCGCAGTCAGGCCAGCAAGCAAGGCCGGGCTCTCCCTCCGCTGCCATTGCCTACGATCCAGGCGGATCGTCGGAACTGGCAGCTCGCCCGGACCCGCCAGGGGGGAAGCCCTCCCTGTAACGGCTTCACTTGAGTATTGGACTCCAAAGGCGAGCCTTTGGCGGAGTTTGAGGCCCCTGCTTGAAAAGGAGAGGCCTCAACCTTGCCCGTCCGCTTCCTGACTACCCCTCGCCACCCTCCCGCCTCCGCCGTGCCTCGTACGCCCGCAGGTGCGCCAGCGCCACACGCAGCAGCGCCGCCGCCTGCCCAGGCGCCGCGCGGGCCAGCAGGTCGCCCAGGATCGCCTCGCCCTCGGTCGCCGCCCCCCGCTCGACGTCGCGCAGCATCGACGCCGTCAGCGCCGAGCCCGCCGCCGACAGCGCCCGCCGCGACCGCTCGCGCACTTGCTCGCGCACCGCATACCCCTGCGCCGCCGCGATCGCCTCGCACTCCACGAGCAGCTCCACGCCCAGCTCCGACTCGCCTGCCGCCACGATGTCGCCCACCGCCGCGCGCATCAGGCAGGTGATCCCCGCCACCGCCGCGATGAACACCCACTTCTCCCACATCTCCTGCACGATCCGGTCGCTGCGCCGCCCATCGAACCGCGCGCCCGCGAACGCCGCCGCGATGGCGTCGGTACGCGCGGAGCGGGCGCCGTCGCGCTCGCCGAACAGCAGGGTGTGCGCCTCGCTGAGGTGGATCACCTGCCCCGCCTCGCCGAGCGTGGCCGAGATCAGGCACTCCCCGCCCAGCACCCGCGCGGCCCCGAAGCGCGCGTCGAGCGCGTCGAGGTGGCGCATCCCGTTGAGCAGCGGCAGCACCGCGGTCTGCGGCCCCACCGCCGGCGCGAACGCCTCGATGGCCGCCTCCAGGCCGTGCGCCTTGCAGCTCAGCAGCACCACGTCGAACGGCGCCGCGATCCCCTCCGCCAGCACCCACGGCGGCGCCGGCAGCTCCACGTCGCCCAACGGGCTGCGGACCGCCAGCCCGCCGGCCGCGACCTGCGCCGCACGCGCCGGGCGCAGCAGGAACGTCACGTCGCGCCCTGCCTCCAGCAGACGCGCGCCGAAATACCCGCCGACCGCGCCGGCGCCGATGACGAGAAAACGCATGGCCGCCCCCTGGATCTTCGCCAGGTCAGTTAGCAAGCAAGGCTGGGCTCTGCCCAGACCCGCCAGGGGGAAGCCCCCCCTGGACCGGCTTTTCTTAAGTAATAGATTCCAAAGGCCTGCCTTTGGCGGATGAGGCAGAGCCTCAACCTTGCTTGCTTCGCCCGGCAGCCGCCGCCCTCACCCGTCCTGGCGCGCCCGCAGCGCCACCACGTTGGGCGCGCCGGCGCCCAGCACCTCGGCGACCTTGCGCGCGAGCTGCTCGCGCTTGAACGGCTTGGCGATGAGCTGCACCCCCTCATCGAGCCGCCCGTTGTGCACGATCGAGTTCTCCGTGTAGCCCGACATGAACAGCACCCTGACCTCCGGCCGCATCGCGGTGATCCGCTCCGCGACCTCGCGCCCGCGCAGCCGCCCGGGCAGCACCAGGTCGGTGAGCAGCAGGTCCGCCCCCGCCATGTGGGCGCCGAACGCGCGCAGCGCCTCCTCGCCGTCCGCCGCCTCGATCACCCGGTACCCGAGGTCGCCCAGGATGGCGCCGGCGATCTCGCGCACCGCGGCGTCGTCCTCCACCACCAGCACGGTGGCGGAGCCGCGCGGCAGCTCGACCGGGCCGCGGGCGGCGGCCGGGGCGGGCAGCACGCCTCCCGCCGGGCGCGGCAGGTACAGCCGCACCGTGGTCCCCTCGCCCGGCTCGGAGGTGATCCTCACGTGGCCCCCGGACTGCTTGACGAAGCCGAACACCATGGCCAGGCCGAGCCCGGTGCCGGCACCCTCCGGCTTGGTGGTGAAGAACGGCTCGAACACCCGCGCCGCCACCTCGGGCGTCATGCCGCAGCCGGTGTCGGAGACCGCGAGCGTCGCGTAGTCGCCGGGCACGACCTCTGCGTGGCCGCGGGCGTACTCCTCGTCGAGCACCATGTTGGCCAGCTCGATGGTCAGGCGCCCGCCGCCCGGCATGGCGTCGCGGGCATTGAGCGCCAGGTTGAGCACCGCGCTCTCCAGCTGCGCCGCGTCGGCCAGCGCCGGCCACAGCCCCGGCGTCTCGACGTAGCGGATCTCGATGTGCTCGCCGAGCGTGCGGCGCAGCAGCGGCACCAGCTCCGGCATCGCGCCGGCGAGGTCGATCGCCTTGGGCGCCAGCGGCTGCCTGCGCGCGAAGGACAGGAGCTGGCCGGTCAGGGTGGCGCCGCGCTGCGCCGCCCAGGTGGCGCGCTCGATCCGCGCGCGCAGCCCCGGCTCGGCGACGAGCCTGGCGGCGGCGATCTCCAGGTTGCCGAGGATCACGGTGAGCAGGTTGTTGAAGTCGTGGGCGATGCCGCCGGTGAGCTGGCCGATGGCCTGCATCTTCTGCGCCTCGCGCAGCACCGCCTCCGCCTGGGCGCGGCGCGTCATGTCGCTGACGGTGAGCACGAAGCCGCCGTCGGGCAGCGCGGTGCGCCTGACCTCGAGCTGCCGCCCGTCCACGCGGGTGCGCTCGTACATCACGGGGCCGCCCTGCGGATGGCGGCCGTGGCGGACCTGCTCGCCGCTCTCCAGCAGGGCGCCGCCGGAGGCCCCGCCCTGCGCCGCCCCGCCCTGCGCCGCCCCGACACCCGCCGCGCCCGCCGCACCGGCGCCCGATTCGTCGCCTCTCGACTCGACGTTCCCCGTCGCACCGACTCCCGCCTCGTCGCCCCCCACTTCGCCAGCGGTGTGCCCGGCCAGCGCGGCGTAGGGCGTGCCGGAGCGGACCATGGCCCCGGGCAGGGCGAGTAGCACGCCGAAGCAGTCGTTCCAGTGGCGCAGCCTGTGGTCGGGTCCGAACACGCCCACGCCCTGGCTGAGGCTGTCGAGCGTGGTGCGGAGCTGCAGCGCCAGGGTGCGCTGGCGGTCCTCGGCGTCGCTGGAGCGGCGCCAGGCCCGGTTGAGCAGGCGCGCGGCCCACAGCAGGATCGCCGCCGCCAGCACGGTGCCGCCGGCGAGCAGCCAGCCCAGCCAGCGGCCGCGGCTCTCCGTCTGCGCGAGGCGGGCGTCGAGCAGCGCGCGCTCCTGCGCGGTCAGCGTGGCGAGCGTGGCCTCGATCTGCGCCATCAGCACGCGGCCGCTGTCGCCGCGCACCAGGCGCATCGCCGCCTCCAGCCCGCCTTCGCGGCGCAGCTCCACGGTCTGCGCCAGCTCCTCCAGCTTGTGCCGCAGCACCGGAGCGAGGCCGGCGAGCTGCTCCCGCGCGACGGGGTTGTCCGCGGTCAGGCGGTGCAGCTCGCCCTCCAGGAAGGTCACGCGCCCGAGTGCCGCCGCGTAGGGCGCGAGGTAGGCGTCGCTGCCGGTCAGCAGGTAGCCGCGCTGCCCGGTCTCGGCGTCGCGCACCGTGATGCCGAGGTCCTTCAGCGCCTCGAGCACCTCGTAGCTGTGCTGCGACAGGTGCCGCGCCGTGCGGGTGGCGCCGAGCCGTTCCCAGGTCGCGGCGCCGGTCAGCGCCAGGACCACGACGAGCATGCAGACCAGCAGGGCGTTGGCCCGGGCGACGAGGTACTGGGCCAAAGGCCGGCTCCGCAGGAAAGGGGCGGCACGGGGCGGCAGCAACGCCGTGCCGGCGTCCTGAACGTCGGGGCGGCAGCAATAAACGGTTCCGCCTCCCGTCGCGAGACGTTGGCGAGACAGCACGGTTAAATCTCGTCCATTTCAGCAAAAATTGCAACCCGTGCGCGAATATTGCTGCCGCCCTGCATTTGCCGAGAGGGGGGAGGCAGCAGGCCGGGGCCGCCTTTTGGCCAGATCCGCCAGCCAGGACCATCGAAAATCCGTCCCGAGCAGACGGAGTCCAAACCCTGCCTTTGGCGGATGAGGCAGAGCCTCAACCCTGCTTCCTGCCCTGGCACGACCTGCCGCCCCTTCCACCGCTCCCGTCGCCTGTTACGTTGCGGCGGCACAACAGAGCGCGGACGATGACCCATGCCCCACCCTTCCTGCTGCTCGGCCTCCTGCTGATGGCGGCCCCGGTGGCGGCCCGCGAGCCAGCCCCCCCGGAGCCTGGCGCCATGGAGCCTGGCGCCATGGAGCTTGGCGCCACGGAGCTGGCCGCGTCCCTGCACGACGGCACGCTCGCCGCCGGGTCCGCGACGCGGGCGGCGCTGGCCCGCGTGGCGGCGCTGGACCGCGCCGGCCCGTCGCTGCACGCCGTCCTCGCCCTCAACCCCCGCGCCCTGGACGACGCCCGCGCGCTCGACGCCGAGCGCGCGGCGCACGGCCCGCGCGGCCCGCTGCACGGCCTGCCCGTCCTGATCAAGGACAACGTCGAGACCGCCGACCCCGTCGCCACCACCGCCGGCTCCCTGGCCCTGGCGCAGAACGTCACCGGCCGCGACGCCCCGCTGGTCGCCCGCCTGCGCGCCGCCGGCGCCGTGATCCTCGGCAAGGCCAACCTCAGCGAGTGGGCCAACATCCGCGGCAGCCGCTCGATCAGCGGCTGGAGCGCCGCCGGCGGCCTGACGCGCAACCCTTACGCGCTCGACCGCTCCGCCTGCGGCTCCAGCTCCGGCAGCGCCGTGGCGGTGGCCGCGGGGATGGTGCCGCTCGCGGTGGGCACGGAGACCGACGGCTCGATCACCTGCCCCGCCTCGCTCACCGGCATCGTGGGCCTCAAGCCGACGCTCGGCCTGGTGTCGCGCGCCCGCGTCGTGCCGATCTCGCACAGCCAGGACACCGCCGGCCCGATGGCGCGCAGCGTGCGCGACGCCGCCCTGCTGCTCTCCGTCATGGCCGGCAGCGACCCCCTCGACCCCGCCACCGCGCAGGCCGACGCCCACCGCGCCGACTATCTCGCGGCCCTCGACGCCCAGGCCCTGCATGGCGCGCGCCTCGGCGTGATGCGCTTCGCCGCCGGCTTCCACCCGGAGACCGACGCGGTGTTCGCCCGCGCGCTCGACACCCTGCGCGACGCCGGCGCCGTGCTGGTGGAGATCGACGCCCTGCCCGGCACGACGGAGGCCGACGCGGCCGGCCAGGTCCCCCCCATGCAGCGCGTCACCGACGCGGAGGGCCTCGTGCTCCTGTGCGAGCTGAAAGCCGACCTCGACGCCTACCTGGCCGACGCCGCCCCCGCCGTCTCGGCGCGCACGCTGGCCGCGGTGATCGCGTTCAACGACGCCCACGCCGCCGAGGAGCTGGCGCTGTTCGGCCAGGAGCTGTTCCTCAAGTCCCAGGCCGGCCCCGGCCTGGACGACCCGGCCTACCGCGCGGCGCTGGCGACCTCGAAGCGCCTCGCCGGCCCCGAGGGGATCGACCGGATGCTCGCCGAAGGGCGGCTGGACGCGCTGGTGGCACCCACCATGGGGCCGGCCTGGGTGGTGGACGCGGTCAACGGCGACCACGCGATGGGCAGCACCTCGACCCTGCCGGCGGTGGCCGGCGTGCCGCACCTCACCGTGCCGATGGGCGCGGTCTCCGGCCTGCCGGTCGGGCTGTCGTTCATCGGCCCGGCCTGGTCGGACGCGCGGATGCTGGCGCTCGGCTACGCGTTCGAGCAGCGGGCGGAGCCGGCGCCGCGGCCGACGTTCGCGGCGTCGCTGCCCTAGGAAGCAAGCAAGGTTGAGGCCCCGTCTTCAAGCATGGGCCTCAAACTCCACCAAAGGCAGGCCTTTGGAATCCAATACTTGAGTAAAGCCGGTTCGGGGGGGCCTCCTCCCTGGCGGGTCCGGGCGGAGCTGCCAAAGGTTCCGACGATCCCCTTGGATCATTGGAATGGCAGCGGAGGGAGAGCCCAACCTTCCCCGCGGCGCCCGATCACGTCATTCGCCGGGCACGATTCGTGCCATCAGCAACACGCGCCACCCACAGAGACAATCACAAAAATAGACACTCAGCTTAACCAATCATTATAGTTTCAAACATTACCGTGAGGGGGAAATCAACCTTCCCGGAGATGCTTGCCGTGAGATTGTCCCTGACTTCGGCGCTGGCCGCCGTGACTACGCTTGTGCTCCACGCCACCCCCGGCCACGCCCAGTTCACCGGCCAGCAGGCTGTGTCTGCAGCCAACAACGTCATCCCCCCGTTCGGCTACGGCGTCGTCACGCAGCAGATCGTCTGGGACTGGGGACTGACCGGCGACTCCTGGTGCAGGAAGATCGATCCGACCTCGAACTGCGTGTCGATCTCCGGCGACGGCGACTGCACCTGGCAGGTTCCGCCCGCCACGCTGGTGTCGTGCAATCACGGCGGCAAATCCAAGGTGGACGAGTCGAAGTTCATGCCTGTCAATTGCAACAACAACCTGAACGGTGACGGCAACGCCAGCGGCCTGATCACTGGCTCCGACTGGTGCGGATGGGCCGGCTACATGGCACGGCGCACCACTGACACACTCTACCAGTACAACGACTACGTCCGCCTCGGCGTGAACAGGCGCTTCGGCGGCACCGTGTTCGAGCTTTACGGCGCCGACAAGATGGACCGCATCCAGCAGCATCCAGGGGCTGCGATGCAGCTCGCGCTCTACGGCGACGATGTCGGCTACGCGCCGCCCGGCACGCCGACCGGCTGGTTCGCCTTCAATCCCAGCCAGACCTTCCTGCCGCCCCACGCCACCGGCTGGGACAACACGGCCTATCCGAGCCAGCAGGCCTGCAACGCCGCCCATCCTGGCGCGCAGTGCCACTACGAGATGGCCGCCGACAACGTCAGCGACGACACCACCAACGTTGGCTGCGCCAACAACGGCCAGGACGCCGGCGCCGGCTTCAACCCGGTGCAGGCGGTCTCGCTGAACTGCTGGTACGGCGACCCCAACAACTACGTCGACGACGTGTACTCGCCGGCCGCCGGCTACATCACGATCGACAAGCACGCGCCCAACAACTACTCGAAGAGCAGCAACGTCCCCGGGCTGTTCTGGGCGCAGACCTCCCAGGTGATCGGCCCGTTCGCCCAGCTCACCTACGACATCAAGGGTGGCAGCGCGCTGCGCACCATGACGCCCGACTTCCAGGAGCTGCCCGCGATCTTCCTGCACCAGGGCATCGGCTCGCTGGTCTACTACTACAGCGGCGCCCGCCCGTACAACTCGATGAGCGAGCCGGTCAGCCGCGTGGCGCTCGCGGTCGGCACCACCGGCCTCCTCGGCTTCCCGCAGCGCACCGGCCAGTACGGCGCAGGATACAACATCGGGATGACCGAGGACTGGGCCAGCATGTGCGACGCGACGGGGACGAAATGCGTCACCATCGCCTCGTTCTCCAACGACGCGCAGATCATCCAGGCCAGCAACAACCAGGACAACTCCTACTTCGGCATCCACGGCTTCTTCACGATGAAGCCGGGCCTCGACGAGCGTGCCACCGTGTTCATCGCGCCCTACCGCTACGACGACGTCGTCGGCGGCAAGTCCGTCCGCCAGTGGATCTACCAGCTCAAGCAGAACCAGCTCCTGCCGCCGCCGCCGTTCCACGGGCCGACCTGGTAGGGAGGCGGGCGGCTCCCGGGCTTCACGGGCGAGGCAGGCTTGAGGCTCTGCCTCAAGCTCCGCCAGGGGCGGGCCGCCCCTGGACCGGCGCACACAAGGATTTTGCTGGGCCAGACCGGGTCTCGCACCCAATATACGCCCGCAGGAGATACGCCGATGGCCCTACAGCTCGGCGCGACCCGCGCCGCCTTTCTCGCAGCCCATGTTCCCGCCGACATCGCCGACAAGGCAGCCGAGGAACTCGCCGCCTACAAGACCCGCTTCGCCACCGTCGAGGGCAAGCTGTCGCTGCTGACCTGGATGGTCGGCACCAACATCGCCCTCACCCTGGCGATCGTCGGCAGGCTCTTCCTGATCCACTGACCGACCGAATCATACGCCGCCACGAAGCCCGAGACATGAGCGACGAGGACATCGGGCGCCACATCTCGGCCGAACTCGAAGCCCGACAGGCCGCAGGCGGAAGCCGCTCCGACCTTGCTGCGCCTCCAGCCAGTCCAGGCCGGCCACCGTCACCAGCTACGCCACGCCAAGCCGTCCCACCAGCGCCGCTACCTCCGGTCGCCCGCTCACCAGGTCGTCCAGCCCGAACGGGCACGTCTCCGGCAACGCACGTGCCTCGCCCGCATCGTCGGCCTCGTCACGCATCTGGTCGAGCGCATCCGCATACGCCTCCGCCAGATCGATCCGCTGCCGCATGGACGGGCTGAACCTGTCCCGCGCATCCGCCAGGAACCCCCTCGCTTCGCCCCGCCAGTGCGCCGCTGCCGGGCTGTCCGGTAACGCATGCAGCTTGAGCAGGTGCACCAGCGCCTGCCGCAGCAGGCTCCGGCACGCCCGCAGCTCCGACAGGCCCACGTTCGCCACCTCCTCGATCACGTGGGCCCAGTCCACGGGCTCGTTCAGAAGCTCCCCGGCCGCCAGCCGACGCAGCAGGCCCGCCTGCCGCTCCGCCCATGCCAGCGCATCGCGCTCATACAACCCGTCCGGCATGATCGCTCCTTGCGGCCAAGAGGACCCACGGCCCTGGCGCCCTTCAACGCCACACAGGACACTCTCGGCGCGCGGCAAGGCAAGCGGCAGCAGGGCCAGGGCTCTGCCCCATTGCTTGGAAGCGGGGACCCGCCGGGGGTTAGGCGCCCCCGGACCCGCGCACATGAGATAGGCCAGCCCACGCCGGCCTTGCGGGCGACGGCACCAAACGTCAGACTGGTGTAGCTACAATTGCCATGACGATCCTCGACCAGCGAAAGCCACCGTCTCTGGATGATCTTCGAGTGGGACGAAGCCAAGCGCCTCTCGAACCTGGAGCAGCACGGCCTCGAATTCCTCGACGTCGACGCGCTGCTTGATGGCGCCCACGTCCAGGGCAAGGCCACGACGGTCGCCGGCGAGGAGCGCTGGTGGGCCATGGGGCGGATCGACGACGTGCTTGCCGCCGTCATCTTCACCCGCCGCGGCGACGCGATCCAGGTGATTTCCTTGCGGAGAGCCAGACATGAAGAGCGGCGAAGATACCAGACGCTACACCTCGGCCGAGCTTAAAGCCCTTCGCGCCGAGCGCGGCTCCACCGACATGTCCCGCGCCAAGGCCAAGACGGAAGCGGAGCTGGAGCGCGACATCGCCAGCGACCCCGACTGGCGCGACATCCCCCGCACCTGGTACGAGGCCGCTGAAGCACTCATGCCGGTGCCGAAGAAGCTCCTGTCCCTCCGTCTGGACACCGACGTGGTGGACTGGTTCCGCCAGCAGGGGCCGGGGTATCAGACACGGATCAACGCCGTCCTGCGCACGTTTGTGGCGGGGCAAAGCAAGATCGAGCCGCGCTGATCCTATTATCAGACTTAAAACAGCCGAGGACATCATGGCACGGGACAAGATTGCAGAAATTGCAGATTTACGGTCGCGGGGATTACAGCATCTTTCAAGAGGAAAAGATGAGTTCGAAAAGCTTTGTGAGTGGTGGAAAGCAGAAGATAAGGAAATTGGCAACTCCAGCGATCAGCTAATAATAAAGATAGTAACTATATTAGAGGTTAATACCCGTTCATTTGTTAGAGAGCTGATTGACAAAGGCCAAGGATATGCTAGAAAAATATCCGTTCTAGTCCGGCAGAGCGAATTTAAGCTCGACTTTGCAGTCGCTCAAGCATTGCAGAATAAGCAGGTTACACTTGGTCAGCTAGTCTCTCATAATCTATCTTTAAGTAAAATCGAACACATATATGCAGCTTTTTCCTGCCTTATCGAAGAGGATATCGTATCGAAAAGTAACAGTATTTTTGAGCAGAGAAGAGAAGCTCTACCGTATCTGGCATTGACAAAAGTATCAGACGTGAAATCTTTACAACGTGCACTTTCTCGTTTATTTGAAGTTAGGAATATTATAGTTCATGAACTTCCAAATGATCGGCCATATGTATCTTCAGAGATACCCGAGTTTGTCCGTTATGCAGGAGAATTCATTGATGTAACACTACAGGTAGCGCTTGCATTAATTTATCCAAGATATCTTAATATTAACTTGCTAGAAGAAGCTATGGAGGCTGATGCAAAGGTCTGCGAGGAAAACGAGGCAGAGCTAGATAGAGTTATAAAATCTATAGACAAGTATGGCAACAACATGACGTTTCAGGATGCGCATAAATCGCAGAAGGATTATAGAGTTAAGCAAACTACACACACTTCTAAACAGCATGATATAAATATCAAGATGCTAGAGCAAGTCTATTACAATAAAGAGTTTATGCGCCTAACTTTGTTAAAAATTCAAGAGTTACGCAACTTTATTAAATTTACATTTATAGGTTAATTCAGATGTTCCGCGCCTTCTAAGCGAAAACTTGCTTTTTTATTTAAAGTCGTCTTTAAAAATATTTTAGGAGTAATCTACTGGATAATCAGGTATGCAGTTTCCCAAGATTATAGTGCTAAGGATAGAACCCACTCCATTCTTCAGCAACGAAAAATCTTCCCCTATCCAACCCCAGACCTCCACCCTTCCGACCCCCGCGGCGCCCGCGCCCCCGCCAGCAGCCCCTCCGTGCTCAAATCCTCGTCCAGCTCCGGCCAGTGGATGCCATACCCGCCCCCCGCCATCTCCCACGCCGCACGCTGCTCCGGCGTCCCCGCCAGCAGCCGCGGGTACCACGCCAGCGGCACGCTGATCGTCCGCCCGTCCATCAGCGCGACGCTCAGCACGTCCGCGTCGATCGTGACCGCGCGCACCCGCACATCCATCCCCTCAGCCTGTGCCAAAGCCACGCTCCCGGCAGTACCACTTGCCTGCCGCGACAGGCAGACAAAGGAAAGCAAGGTTGAGGCTCTGCCTCAAACTCCGCCAAGGGCGAGCCGCCCCTGGACCGGCTTCTCTTAAGACAATGGGATCAAAGGGCCTCCGGCCCTTTGCGGGTCTGGGCAGAGCCCAGCCTTGCTTTCTTCCCTGGATCGAGCCCTGCCCTCAATCCTCCTCCCGCTTCTCCCCGAACTCCACGTCCCTGTGCACGTGCACCGACATCAGCAGCCCGAACGCGAACATCACCGTCAGCATCGCAGACCCCCCGTGGCTCACCAGCGGCAGCGGCACGCCCCCCACCGGGATCGCCCCCGTCACCATGGCGATGTTGACGAACACGTACATAAAGAAGTTCACGCTGATCCCAATCGCCAGCAGCCGCCCGTACTGGTGCCGACAGCGCAGCGCGATCAGCATCCCCCCCATCACGATCAGCAGCAGCAGCCCCAGCACCGCCAGGCTCCCCACCAGCCCCCACTCCTCCGCGATGATGCTGAAGATGAAGTCCGTCTGCTTCTCCGGCAGGAAGTTCAGGTGGTTCTGCGTCCCGTTCATGAACCCCTTGCCCCACATCCCCCCTGACCCCAGCGCGATCTTGGACTGGATGATGTTATACCCCGCCCCCAGCGGATCGCTCTCCGGGCTGAAGAACGTCGTGATCCTGGCGCGCTGGTAGTCGTGCAGGTGCGCGTAGGCGAACCGCCCCGCGAACGGCAGCGGCAGTGCCACCAGCGCCACCAGCCACCACCGCATCCCCGCCGCCAGCACCACGCTCGCCCCCACCACCCCGGTGATGAACGCCGTCCCCAGGTTCGGCTCCTTCAGGATCAGCACCACCGGCACCGCGATCGCCAGCGCCGGCGGCACCAGGAACAGCGGGTTGCCCACCCTGGCCCAGGACGCCTTGTGGAACCACGCCGCCAGCGCCATCACCAGCGCCACCTTCATCAGCTCGCTCGGCTGCACCTGCACGCCGGCGACCGCGATCCAGCGCTCCGCCCCCTTGCCGACGTGCCCCATGCGCAGCACCAGGCCCAGCAGCCCCAGCGCGCCCGCATACATCGCCCAGGAGAACCGCGCGAGGAACCGGATGTCGACCATCGCCAGGCAGATCATCATGACGAGCCCGGCCGCGAACCGGATCGCGTCCGGCGCCGCGTACGGCAGCGGCCCGCCGCCCGCGGAGTACAGCGCGACGTAGCCCACCCCCGCCAGCGCGCACAGCAGCACGACGTACAGCCAGCTCACCTGCATCAGCTTGGTGAGCAGCCCGAACGACGGCTCCGCCCGGATCAGCCGCCGCTCCAGGATCACCGCGCCACCCCGGGAGGAAAGAAAGCAAGGCTGGGCTCTCCCTCCGCTGCCCATTCCAACGACCCAAGCGGGTCGTCGGAACCTTTGGGCAGCTCCGCCCAGACCCGCCAGGGGCGAGCCCCCCCTGGACCGGCTTTACTTAAGTAAGTGTTTCCAAAGGCGAGCCTTTGGCGGAGCTTGAGGCAGAGCCTCAACCTTCCTTGCCCGCCATCGCCACCGGCTCCGTCCTCGCCCGCTTCACCAGCAGCTTGTTCAGCGCGTGCACGTAGGCGCGCACCGCCGAGACGATGGTGTCCGTATCCGCCCCCTGCCCATCGACCATCTTCCCCGCCTCCTGCAGCCGGACCGTGGTGCGCGCCTGCGCGTCGGTGCCCTCGGTCACCGCCCCCACCGAGAACAGCAGCAGCTCCGCCTCGTGCGGGAACACCCCGCGGATGGCGTTGAACGCCGCGTCCACCGGCCCGTCCCCGGAGGCCGCCGCCGAGCGCGCCTCGCCGTCGACCTCCAGCTCCAGCTCCGCGTGCGCCGGCCCGCGCGACCCCGCCCGCACGTCGAGCGCCGTGAACCGCACGCGATCCTCCGTGTGCCCCAGCGTGTCGTCCACCAGCGCCACCAGGTCGTCGTCGTAGACGACCTTCTTCCTGTCCGCGAGATCCTTGAACCGCCGGAACGCGTCGTTGAGCTGGTTGTCCCCGAGCCCCGCGTACCCCAGCCCCGCGAGCTTGTCGCGAAACGCCGCCCGCCCCGAATGCTTGCCCATCACCAGCGACGTCTTCGACCACCCCACGCTCTCCGGCGTCATGATCTCGTAGGTCGCGGCGTTCTTCAGCACCCCGTCCTGATGGATGCCGCTCTCGTGGGCAAAGGCGTTGCGCCCGACGATCGCCTTGTTCGGCTGCACGTCGAACCCCGTGATCGTCGCCAGCAGCCGCGACGTGCGCAGGATGCGAGTCGTCTCGATCCCGTGGACGAACGGCGCCGCGTCCGGCCGGGTGCGCAGCGCCATCGCGACCTCCTCCAGCGCCGCGTTGCCCGCGCGCTCGCCGATGCCGTTGATGGTGCACTCGATCTGCCGCGCCCCCGCCTGCACCGCCGCCAGGGTGTTGGCCACCGCCAGCCCGAGGTCGTCGTGGTTGTGCGTGGACAGCACCACGGAGTCCGCCCTCGGCACCCGCTCGCGCACCATCGCGAAGATGCGCGACAGGTCCGCCGGCAGCGCGTAGCCCACGGTGTCGGGGATGTTGATCGTGGTCGCGCCGGCCTTGATCGCCGCCTCCACGCAGCGGCACAGGAAGTCGGGGTCGGTGCGGCTGCCGTCCTCCGCGGACCACTCGACGTCGTCCACGTGGCTGCGCGCCAGAGTGACGGAGACGCCGACCGCGTCGAGCACCGCGTCGGGCTCCATGCGCAGCTTGTACTTCATGTGCAGCGCCGAGGTGCTGATGAAGGTGTGGATGCGCGGCCGGGCGGCGGGGCGCGTGGCCTCGGCGGCGGCGGCGATGTCTCCCGGTGCCGAACGCGACAGCCCGCACACCACCGGCCCGTCCCTGGAGAACAGCTCCGCGATGGAGCGCACGGAGTCGAAGTCGCCAGGCGAGGCGATCGGGAAGCCCGCCTCCATCACGTCCACGCCGAGCGCCGCGAGCGCCTCCGCCATGCGCAGCTTCTCCGCGAGGTTCATCGAGAAGCCCGGCGACTGCTCCCCGTCGCGCAGCGTGGTGTCGAAGATGATGGCGCGGCTGGCCGCCAGCTCGCCGAAGCTCGGGTGCGCAATGCTCATCGGTCGGGTCCTCGGGCGGTCGTGGGGCTTGGAGCGGCCCTGCCGCGGCGTGCGCGCCCCCTGTCCCAGCCAACCTGCTGCAACGGTGGGGGGTAAGCCGGCGTGGCGACAGTCACAGCTCGGGCGCGTCGGCCCCTGAGCGGTGCCGGCGCGACGTCACGAGCCCGGCGGGTCGCTCAGGGGCGGCTAAGTCGGAGGAGGAGCAGGCGGCCGCCGGTCACGAAGGCCCCGGCGACGAACGCCAGCAGGCGGAACCGCAGGAAGGTGCGCGCGAGGCACTGGAACATGGGGGCACCGCCGAACATGGTAGACAGACTAGGCACGCGCGGCGGGGAAGACAAGCAGGACCGGGCGCTGCCATCACCTGCGACCCAGGAGGGTGGTCGGAACCTTCGGCAGGCTACGCCCGGACCAGCCAGGCGCGAGCCGCCCTGGACCGGCGCTTGCCCAGCACAGGACGGAGCCCCCCAGAATGCCGGTCCAGGGCGGCTCGCCCTGGCGGAGTCCAGAGGCGGAGCTTCTGGCCTTGCTTGCTGCCGTTCAGGCGTGCCCGACCTGGGGGCTGATGCCGCGCCGGCTCTGCCAGAGCGCCACGAAGTCGATCGGCTGCAGCAGCACCGGCGGGAAGCCGCCCTCGCGCGTCACGTCGGCGACGATGTTGCGCGCGAACGGGAACAGCAGGCGCGGGCACTCGACCAGCAGCACGGGCTCCACGGACTCCGCCGGGATACCCGTCAGGGTGAAGATGCCGCCGTAGGACAGCTCGGCGATGAACACCACGCGCGCGGTGCCGCTCGAGGTGTCGCTGGCCTCGGCGCGCACGGCGAGCGTGACCTCGAACACCTCCTGGCCTTCGGCGAGGCGGCGAGCCTGGACGTCGAGGTTGATCTGCACCTGGGGGGCGGCGCGCAGCGTGGAGAAGATCTCGGGCGCGCCCGGCACCTCGAAGGACAGGTCCTTGACGTACTGGTGGTTGACCAGCAGCGGCGGGGCGGCGGCGGCGCCGTTCTGGGCGTCGTCGGGAGCCGGCGTGAACTCGGACATCGGGAAGCCTCCTCGGGGCGCGGGCGGGCCTCGGGGCTCGCGGGCGCCGGGTAGCATGGCCGCGCCGCGGGTGGAAGCGGCGGCGCCTATGGCCGCAGGTCGGTTTGTTCGGCGTCGCCGCAGGCGAGGCAGGACGCAAAGGTCGAGGCTCCGCCTTCAAGCATGGGTCTCAAACTCCGCCAGGGCGAACCGCCCCTGAATCTGACTTTCCTAGGAAATGGGATCAAAGGGCCTAGGCCCTTTGCGGGTCTGGGCAGAGCCCGGCCTTGCTTGCTCCCTAAGCAGCCCTACGGGTGCATCCAGTCGATGCTCGCCGGCGCCGGCCCGGTCGGGTCGTAGCGCAGCCACTCGCCGTTCTGGAGCTGCTCGCCGGTCAGCGCCAGGATGAACCCCCAGTGGCTCACCACCAGCGTCTCGCGCCAGGCCGGGTCGGCGGCCATCGCGGCGCGGAACCGCGCGGCGCGGGTGAGAATCTCCGCCTCGGTCTCGATGCCCTCGGGCCACCACACCTCGTCGAGCGCCGCGAAATCGTGGTGCGGCCAGGCCTGCGCGAGCGTGGCGCGCGGCGTGCCGACGTCGCAGGCAAAGGCGCAGCGCTCGCGCACCACGACGTCGATCAGCACCGGCACGCCGAGGCGCTCGCCGGCGATCGCCGCGGTCTGCAGGGCGCGGGTGTAGGGCGAGGCGACGATGCGGCGCACCCCCTGGCCCGCGAGCCGCTCCGCGGCGGCGGCGATCTGGGCGCGGCCGAGGTCGGTGAGGTGGGGGTCGGTGATGCCGGGGTCGCGCTTGGTGGCGCTGAACACGACGTTGAACTCGCTCTGGCCGTGGCGCAGGAGGATCATGCGCGCGGGTCTAGCGGCACCGGGGCCGCGGGGGCAAGGGGCCGGTCAGGCAGTAGGCAAGGTTGAGGCTCTGCCTCAAACTCCGCCAAAGGGCGAGCCTTTTGGAAACATTTACTTAAGTAAAGCCGGTCCAGGGGCGGCTCGCCCCTGGCGGGTCTGGGCGGAGCCCAGCCTTGCTTGCTGCCGTGCCGCTCGCCCCCTACGGTGCCTGCGTGCGCGACGTCGCGATCTTCCGCAACAACCTGTTCCGGGTCTCCGAGCCCTTCGTCGCCCAGCAGGCCGAGCCCCTGCGCCGCCACCGCCCCCTCTACCTGGGCCGCCTGCGCTTCGGCGACGCGCCGCCAGGCGCCGTCTCGCTCGCCCTGCAGGACAGCGGCCTGTGGCGCTCGCTGCCCGCCATCGCCTGGCAGGTCCTCGCCCGCTCGCCGCGCGGCTTCGAGCGCCTGCTCGCCGGGCGGCGCCCCTCGCTGATCCACGCCCACTTCGGCATCGACGGCGTCCACGCCCTGCCGCTGGCCCGTCGCCTGGGCGTGCCGCTGGTCACCACCTTCCACGGCTTCGACGCCACCCTGTCGACCGCCGCGCTGCTGACCTCGCCCGCCTGGGCCAACTACCCCCTGTTCCGCCGCCGCCTGGCGCGCGAGGGCGCGCTGTTCCTGTGCGTCTCCTCGTTCATCCGCGACCAGGTGCTGGCGCAGGGCTTCCCCGCCTCGCGCACCCGCGTGCACTACACCGGCGTGGACTGCGCCGCGACCCGGCCGCGCGACCCCGGCGAGGAGACCGCGACGATCCTGCACGTCGCCCGCCTCGTCGCGATGAAGGGCACCGCCACCCTGCTGCACGCCTTTGCCGCGCTGGCGCAGCACGACGCCGCGGCCTCGCTCGTGGTCATCGGCGACGGCGAGCTGCGCCGCCCGCTGCACGCCCTGGCGGCGGCGCTCGGCCTGGCCGGGCGGGTGCGCTTCCTGGGCGCGCGGCCCCACGCCGAGGTCATGGCGTGGATGCGCCAGGCCGCGATGCTGGTGCTGCCCAGCGTGCGCACCCGCACCGGCCGGGTGGAGGGCCTGGGCATGGTGCTGCTGGAGGCGGCGGCGAGCGGCGTGCCGGTCATCGGCTCGCGCGTGGGCGGCATCCCCGAGGGCGTGCTCGACGGCGAGACGGGGTTCCTGGTGCCGCCCCGCGACGCCGCCGCGCTGTGCGCCCGGATGCAGACGCTGCTCGCGGACCCCGAGCTGCGCCGCCGCATGGGCGCGCAGGCGCGGCGCTTTGTGGAGCGGCGCTTCGACATGGCCCGGCAGACCGAGACGCTCGAAGGCTTCTACGACGACGTCGTGGCGGGGAGGCTCCCCGGCTGAGGAGCAAGCAAGGCTGGGCTCTCCCTCCGCTGCCATTCCAACGACCCAAGCGGGTCGTCGGAACCTTTGGCAGCTACGCCCAGACCCGCCAAAGGCCAAGGCCTCTGGAAATCGATTTACTTAAGCAATGGATTCCAAAGGCGAGCCTTTGGCGGAGTTTGAGGCAGAGCCTCAACCTTGCTTCCTCCCTGGGCCGCGGCAATGGCGCGTTCGCAAGGCCGGGGCTAGGAGGGGGCCATGGCCGAGATCCCCTCCCCCGCCCTGCCCCTCCCCGGCCCGCCCGCCGCCCTGCCCGCCGACGGTCTGTACGGCGCGGCGCGGTGGCGCGCGATGTTCGTGGTCTCGCTCAGCGTGCTGCTCTCGGTGCTCGACTACGCGGTGGCCAACGTCGCCCTGCCCACGATCGCGGCCGACATCCACGCCTCCGCCTCCTCCTCGATCTGGGTGATCAACGCCTACCAGCTCGCCAGCGTGATCTCGCTGCTCCCGCTGGCCGCCCTGGGCGAGCGCTGGGGCTACGCGCGGATGAGCCAGATCGGCCTGGTGCTGTTCGTGCTCGCCTCGGTGCTGTGCGCGCTCAGCACCAGCCTGCCGGAGCTGGCGGTGGCGCGCGCCCTGCAGGGCTTCGGCGGCGCCTGCATCATGAGCGTCAACGCCGCCCTGGTGCGCTTCATCTACCCGGCGAAGGAGCTGGGGCGGGGGATCGCGTTCAACGGCCTGGTCATCGCGATGGGCGTGGCCCTCGGCCCCACCGTGGCCGCCGCCGTGCTCTCGGTGGCGGGCTGGCAGTGGCTGTTCTGGGTCAACCTGCCGCTCGGCGGCGTCGCCTTCGCCTTCGCCGCCACCTCGCTGCCGCGCACCCCGCGCACCGCCGGCGGCCTGGACTGGGCCAGCGTCGCGCTGAACGCCGCCGCGTTCGGCGCCCTGATCGTGGGCGGCGACAGCCTCGCGCACCACGACGGGGTGCTGCTCGGCGTCTCCCTGCTGGGTTTCGGCGCGGCCTGCCTCGTCGTCCTGGTCCGCCGCCAGCTCGGTCGCCCCAGCCCGCTGCTGCCGGTCGACCTGCTGCGCCTCGGAGGCTTCCGCGTGGCGTTCGGCGTCGGCTTCCTGGCCTTCGTGGCGTCGAACTTCTTCATCATCTCGATGCCGTTCAATCTGGAGGCCACGCTGGGCCGCACTGCGGTGCAGACCGGGCTGCTGATGACGCCCTGGCCGCTCGCGATCGTCGCGGTGGCGCCCTTCGTGGGCCGCATCGCCGACCGCATCCCCGCCGCGGTGCTGTCCTCGCTCGGCCTGTGCGTCACGGGGCTCGGCTTCCTGGCGCTGCGGCTGATGCCGGCCGCACCCACGAACCTCGACATCGCCTGGCGCATCGCGCTGGCCGGCGCCGGCTTCGGCCTGTTCCAGCCGCCCAACAACCGCGCGATGCTGGTGACCGCGCCCGCCGCGCGGGTGGGCAGCGCCTCGGGGATGATCTCGGTCGCCCGCCTGCTCGGCCAGACCGTGGGCGCGATGCTGGTGGCGCTCACCTTCGGGTTCGTGGAGCGCGGCGCCACCGCGACGTGCCTCGTGCTGGCATCGGCCGTGGCGTTCGCCGCAGCCGCGCTGAGCGCCACGCGGCTGCGGCGGGACTGAAGGCAAGAAAGCAAGGCTGGGCTCTGCCCAGACCCGCCAGGGGCGAGCCGCCCCTGGACCGGCTTTACTGAAAGAAGGCGGTCCAGGGGGCCTCCCCCTGGCGGAGTTTGAGGCAGAGCCTCAACCTTGCTTCCTCAGACCGCCCCGTGCAGCGCCAGCCCCGGCGCTTCGGGCGCCCGCCCGCCCCACTCCGCCAGCGCCGCGCGCATGTCGGCCGCCCCCGCCGCCCAGCGGCGTTGCAGGACCGCGGCGCCGAAGTCGTAGCCCTTGATCGCCGTCTCCTGGTCGCCGACCCTGTATTCCAGCCGCCAGACCGCGCCGCGCGGCGGCGCGTCCGGCGCGAGCCGCGCCTCCAGCGACCACAGCCTGGCCTGCGCCCGCAGGGTGCGCCGCGTCTGGGCCGCGAAGATCAGGTCGGACTGCCGCTCCTGCGCGTCGAGCAGGCTGGCGGGCGGTGCCGCCACCAGCGGGAACGGGTCCACCACGAAGCAGGTCAGGCCGTCGCGCGGCGGGTCGAGCACGAGCTGCGCCGGGGTGTTCGCGGAAAGCCCGCCGTCGACCAGGGCGCGGCCGTCCACCTGCACCGGCGCGAAGTTCGGCAGCAGCGCGCAGCTCGCGAGGACGTGGTCCAGGGCGATCGGCGCCTGCGCCGTGTCGAACACCACGTCCTCGCCGGAGCGCAGGTCCACGGCGATCAGCGACACGCGGGTCTCGCCACCGTTCAGCCGGCCGAGATCGACGAGCCGGGCCAGCGTGTCGCGCAGCGGCGCCAGGTCGTAGAGGCCGGGCGGCGCCTCGGGATCGGCGAGCGCGTGCAGGCGGGGGCGGAACATCGCCGGCCGGCCGAACAGCCGGGCCTGCATCCCCTCGGCGAGCTGCGTGGCGCGGGTCTACGGGTTGGGCCAGGCGGGCTGCGGCGTGGCCACGCCGTCCCAGAACGCGCGCAGCGCCGCGACGCGCCCGCCCGGCGGGTTGCCGGCGATCAGCACGGCGTTCACCGCGCCCGCCGACGCGCCCGCCAGGTGGTCGGGCACGTGGCCCCCCTGCTCCAGCGCCTCGTACGCGCCCGCGTCGTAGGCGGCCACGGCGTTGCCGCCACCCAGCACCAGGGCGAGGCTCACCCGCGTCGCGCCCCGTGCGCCTGTGCCCCGTGCGCGCAAGCCACCCGCCGCGTCACCGCCCGCGCCGCCCCGCCAGCGCCAGGGCCGCGGCACCCAGCGCCAGCCCGGCGCCCACCGTGCCGCGGTTCCTGGTCGCCCAGAACTGGAGGCTGGTGGACAGCGACTCCGCGTCGAACGGTCCGTGCGTCGGCGACGGCAGGTGGCTCGCCGCGAACAGGTTCTCGTCGCGCCCCGCCGCGATCCCGGGGTTGCGCGAGTTCTGCAGCCTCGGCGCCAGCCTGCCCAGCAGGAAGTCGGCCAGCGACGGCGCCAGAGCGTTGAGCAGGGCCGTCTGCACCGTCTGCGCGCCCACCAGCACGTCGCGGCGGCGGTGCGTGGCGGCGAAGTGGATCGCCTCGGCGACGATCTCGGGCTGGTAGATCGGCGGCGGCGGGCGCGGCATCTCGTCGATGCGCGCGGTGGCGTGGCTGTAGAACGGCGTGTTCACGCTCGGCGGGTAGACCACGGTGAGGTGGACCTGGCTGCGCTCGTGGATCAGCTCGGCGCGCACCGCCTCGGAGAAGCCGCGCATCGCGTATTTGGCGCCGGAATACGCCGACTGCAGCGGCACGCCGCGCAGCCCGATCGCCGAGCACACCTGCACGATCGTGCCCCGGTCGCGCGGCCGCATGTGCTCCAGCGCCACGCGGGTGCCGTTCACCGTGCCGAGGTAGGTGACGTCGGTGACGCGGCGGAACTCCGCGTCGGTGATCTCGGGGAATTTCGCGAACACGCTGACGCCGGCGCAGTTCACCCAGGCGGTGATCGGCCCGTGCTCCGCCACGATCGCAGCCGCGGCGGCGCGCAGCGCGTCGCAGTCCGCGACGTCGGCCTCGTGGATGCTGACCCGCGCCCGCCGGCCGGCCAGCTCCGCACGCGCCGCCTCCAGGGCCGGGAGGCCGCGCGCGATCAGGGCGACGCGCCAGCCGCGACGGGCGAACAACTGCGCGGCGGCGCGGCCGATGCCCGACGAGCCGCCGGTGATCGCGACGACGCCGGAAGGGGGAGACTGGGGCATGGGCAGGCCTTCTGCTGCGGAACAATGCCGCGACAGGTGTGGAGTGGCCCTGGGATGTCCAATCACGCATCAAGGAAGCAAGGTTGAGGCCCCACCTTCAAGCATGGGCCTCAAACTCCGCCAAAGGCAGGCCTTTGGAATCCAATACTTGGATAAAGCCGGTCCAGGGGCGGCTCGCCCCTGGCGGGTCTGGGCGTAGCTGCCAAAGGTTCCGACGATCCCCTTGGATCGTTGGAATGGCAGCGGAGGGAGAGCCCAGCCTTGCTTCCTGCCTGCCTTACGCCGCCACGCCCTGCACCCCCGTATCGGTGGGCGCCGCGTCGCCCTTCTCGGCCTGCTGCTCGATCTCGGAGTCCAGCTCCGCGCCGATCAGCACCACCATGGTCGAGATCCAGATCCAGGTCATGAATCCGATCGCGGCGCCGAGCGAGCCGTACGTCTTGTTGTAGCTGCCGAAGTGCGAGACGTAGTACGAGAACCCGATCGAGGCCGCCGCCCAGGTGATGGCGGCGAACGCGCTGCCCGGCGTGACCCAGCGCCAGCCCACGCGCGGCCGGCACGGGCCATAGCGGTATACCATCGCCAGGAACCCGCCGATCACCACGAGCAGCAGCGGCCAGCGCGCCAGCCGGAGCAGGGTGTCGGACCAGGCGCCGACGCCCACGAAGTTCAGCACGATCGGCAGCGCCACCACGCAGGCGATCGCCAGGACCACGAACAGCAGCGCGCCCAGGGTGAAGCACAGCGTGACCAGGGTGAAGCGCACGAAGCCGCGCGTCTCCTGCGCGCCGTAGACGATGTTGAGCGAGGAGAACAGCGACTTGATGCTCTGGTTCGAGCTCCACAGCGAGGTCGCCAGGCTGAACGCCAGCCCCAGGCTCAGCGCCTTGCCCGACGACGAGGCGAGGCTCTTGAGCTGGGTGTCGAGGATGTCCATCGCCCCGCCCGGCAGCACCGAGGGCATGTTGTGCAGGTTGGTCGACAGCACCGCGGGGTCGGCGAACAGCCCGTAGAGCGAGACCAGCGCCGCTAGCGCCGGGAACAGCGCCAGCAGCGTGTAGAAGGTGACGCTGGCCGCCTCCTCCATCACCCGGTGGCTGGAGAACTGGATGGCGACGCGCTTGGCGACGACGAGCCAGCCGTGCGGCGGGATCTCTGTCGGCGCCTGCGCGCCGCAGCCGTCGCGCCGGCTGCGCCGCGGCGGCGGGCGGGTCGGCGTGAGCCGCTGCTTCAGGGCGTCGAGCGTGTCCTGGTCTGACGAGGGCATGGGCGCATCCTTCTGCGAACGGGTGCGGGCTGTGCCGCCAGACTAGCCACGATCCGCGGCCACGGCGAGGGCGCAAGGCCAGGCAGCAAGCAAGGCCAGGGCTCCGCCTTCAAGCATGGACCTCAAACTCCGCCAAAGGCAGGGCTTTGGAATCCATCACTTAAGAAAGGCCGGTCCAGGGGCGGCTCGCCCCTGGCGGAGTTCGAGGCGGAGCCTCAACCTTGCCTCCTTTGCGGGAGCCCCCGACATGCCTCCTCTCCCCGGCCGCCTCGGCATCGTGCTGCGCGTCACCGGCGGCAACTTCCTGGAGATGTTCGACTTCTTCCTGTTCGGCCTGTACGCCGCCGACATCGCCCGCACGTTCTTCCCCACCGCGAGCGAGTTCTCCTCGCTGATGCTGACCTTCACCGTGTTCGGCTCGGGCTTCCTGATGCGCCCGCTCGGCGCGGTGGTACTCGGCGCCTACGTCGACCGCGTCGGCCGGCGCCTCGGCCTGATGGTCACGCTCGCGATCATGGCGTGCGGCACCGTGCTGATCGCCTTCGTGCCGGGCTACGCCACCATTGGCCTGGCAGCACCCCTGCTGGTGTTCGCCGGCCGGCTGCTGCAGGGCTTCTCCGCCGGAGTCGAGCTGGGCGGCGTCTCCGTCTACCTCGCCGAGATGGCCGCCCCGGGCCGCAAGGGCTTCCTGGTGAGCTGGCAGTCCGCCAGCCAGCAGGTCGCGATCATCGCCGCCGCCCTGCTTGGCTTCGCGATCACCCTCGCCCTGCCGCACGCGGCCATCGAAGCCTGGGGCTGGCGCATCCCGTTCGTGCTGGGATGCCTGGTCGTGCCGATGATCCTGGTGGTCCGCCGCTCGCTCCCCGAGACCGCCGAGTTCCTCGCCCGCGCCCACCGCCCCTCGCCGCGCGAGATGCTCCGCTCGATGGCTGCGGACTGGCAGGTGGTGCTCGCCGGCGCCCTGCTCGTGGTGACGACCACGGTGTCGTTCTACCTCATCACCGTCTACGCCCCGACCTTCGGCCGCTCCGTGCTCCGGTTGGGCGAGTCAGACAGCCTGCTGGTCACGCTGCTGGTCGCCGTGTCCAACCTGGTCTGGCTGCCGGTGATGGGCGCGGCTTCGGATCGCATCGGCCGCCGCCCGATCCTGCTCGCCGCCAGCGTGCTCGCGGCACTGACCGCCTACCCGGCGCTGCGCTGGCTGGTGGCCGAGCCGAGCCTCGGGCGGATGGTGGGCGTGGAGCTGTGGCTGTCCTTCCTGTACGCCAGCTACAACGGCGCCATGGTGGTGGCGCTGACCGAGATCATGCCGGCGGCGGTGCGCACCGTCGGCTTCTCCCTGGCCTACAGCCTGGCGACCGCGGTCTTCGGCGGCAACACCCCGGCGGTCTCGACCTGGCTGATCCAGGCGCTCGGCGACCGCGCGGCGCCGGGGCTGTGGATGAGCTTTGCCGCGGTCTGCGGACTGGGGGCGACCTTGGCGCTCTACCGGCGGGACGGCACGGCGCGGATGGGCGCGGCGCGGGGCTGAGACAGGAAGCAAGGTTGAGGCTCTGCCTCAAACTCCGCCAAAGGCTCGCCTTTGGAATCCATTACTTAAGTAAAGCCGGTCCAGGGGGGCTTCCCCCTGGCGGGTCTGGGCGGAGCCCAGCCTTGCTTTCCTGCCTTACGACCCCGCCGCATCGAAACGCACCCACTTGAGGAACAGCCCGAGCTGGCGGGTATCGTCGTTGACGCCGGTCTCCGACGGCCTCGCCGGCGCCGGGATGTCGAAGCGCAGCACCTGCGTCCCGTCGACCAGGTCCGCGTGCGGGATCACCGCGCGCAGCCGCGTGTCCTGGCGGTCCGGCACCGACCACCGCGCGACCGGATGGCCGTTCACCGAGAGCGCGACCTGCTGCGGCGTCGCGGGCACGCCAGTGAACCCCTGCGCCAGCGCCTCGAACGCCACGTCGCCGGGAGGCGCGGGCTCCAGCCGCGCGGCGAGCACGGCGTCGTGCTCGACCGACCAGATGCCGCCGGGCTCCGGCCTGTACCAGCCGGGGCCGAGGACCTGCACCGACAGCGGCGCGGCGGTGGCGACCTCGCGCCCGAGCGGCACCACGGGCACGGCGACCGGCGGCAGGCCCGAGAGCAGACCGGCCTGCAGCGTGCATGCCGACATCGTCGCCAGGGCGCGGCACAGGCGCGCGCCGTCGGGCACCATGGCCGGCCCCGCCTCGACCTCCGGCGCCAGGAAGATCCGCAGCTCGCCCGGCCGCAGCGGCGCGCCGGCGGCCTCAGCCACGGCGCAGGCCGGCAGCGCCGCGAAGCGCGCCACGTACATCGTGTTCGCCGCGACCCGCAGGCGCGAGGCGGCGAGCAGCAGCGGCATGAACTCCGGCGCCAGGGCGTGGGTGCCGCAGCCGAAGCTCGGCAGCAGCGTCATGCTGGCGTGGTGCGAGACCAGGCCGTCGAGCAGCGCCTGGTCCACCACGGGTGCCACGCGGGCGCGCAGGTCGCGAGCGAGGGTGTGGCGCAGGTCGCGGGCGTCGACGACCTGCAGCGCCGCGCCCGCGACCAGCAGGAGGGCGGCCAGCGGGCGCGGCACGAGGCGCGCAATGGTCGCCACCGCGCCGACCGCGAGCAGGTAGGCCACCGGCCAGAACAGCCGCCCGGAGGCGCGGAGCTGGTGGAACGCCGCGGGCACGGGATGCAGGTCGAGCACCTTGTGGGTGCCGACATAGACCACGTCGGACAGCGCCAGCGCGGTGAGCGCCACGCTTGCGAGCACGAGGCCCCAGTGGCGGCTCAGAAAGCGGGTCCGCGTGCTCAGGCAGGCGGCGACCACGCAGCACGCCAGCAGCGCCAGCAGCCCGGCGCCGAGGAACTGGTAGCCGTCGTATTGCCAGCCGGTGGCGTCCACGAAGCCGAGGCCACGGCCGAACAGGCGCGAGTAGGTCGGGAAGATCGGCGACAGCGCGTTCATCGACACCTCGCCGAAGCCGCGATCCGGGGCCGCAGCGCCATAGCCGAGCACGACCATCAGCACCGCGCTCAGCGCCACGGCGCCGGCGAGCACGGCGCTTGCGCGCAGCCAGCGCCGGTCCGCGCGCAGCAGCAGCGTCACGGGCGCCGCCGCCAGCACCGCCAGCACCATGAACGCGAGGTAGGGGTGGATCAGCACGCTCGCCGGCAGCAGCGCCACGGGCAGCCAGTCCCGCCCGCGCAGCCTGCGCGTGGTGCGGAAATATGCCGCCAGCGCCAGCAGCAGCAGGAAGTGCGAGGACAGCGCGCTGTGCGTGTGGCGGTACAGGAAGGTCGGCATCGACACGGCGAGCAGCGACACCGCTAGCGCGGGCAGCAGGCGGGTCTCGCCGGCGCTGCGCAGGGCGAGCACCGCCGCCAGCGGCTGCAGCACGTAGGCCAGGGCGAGCCAGAGCTGCACCGCCGAGAACCCCTGCGGCAGCAGCGCGCCCACCAGCTTGAGCGGCAGCACGGCCAGCGGGTTGGCATCCACCATGGCGACGTTGAGGCCGCCCGGGGCGTCCAGCATCGTGGTGCGCAGCGGCGGCCAGTGCCAGGAGTCCTGGAGGAAGGCGCGCTGCCCCACGACGTGCTGCGCCACGTCGCCGGCGACGCGCGCATCCGCCACCACGCCGCCCAGCAGCAGGTCGCGCGGGAAGAGGCCGAGCACGATCCACAGCCCGACGCCCAGCGCCCAGGCGTAGCACAGCGCCCGGATCACCCCCGGCGTGGACACGACCGTCATGGCACGGCGGGCGGCAGGACCTGGCGGCATCACCGCGACGTTCCGGGCGGCAGGGCGGCGGGCCTAGCCCGGCCTGCGCAGGTCGAAGCGGCTGTCCGGCCGGATCTCCGCGTATGCCGACGGCCCGCCGGCGCGCAGGACGATGCCGGCGCCGAAGGTGTCGAACACGCCCCCCGGCAGCAGCGCGCGGCGGATGTGCACCGCGACCACCTCGCCCAGCACCAGCCAGGCCGGCACCGCTGCGCCCGCGTGCCCTCTGAGCTGCACGATGTCGCACACCCGGCACTCGAAGCCGACCGGGCTCTCGGCGACGCGCGGCGCCGCCACCAGGCGCGAAGCCTCGGGCGTGAGGCCGGCGAGCGCGAACTCGTCGGTGCCGTACGGCACGGCGGCGCAGCTCAGGTTCATCGCCTCGGCGAGCGCGCGGGTCGCGAGGTTCCAGACGAACTCGCCGCTCTCGCGGCAGTTGCGCAGGCTGTCCTTGGCGCCGTTCGACGAGAAGCCGATGATCGGCGGCGTGTAGTTGAACGCGTTGAAGAAGCTGTACGGGGCGAGGTTGAGCGAGCCGTCGCGTCCGCGCGTCGACACCCAGCCGATCGGGCGCGGGCCGACGATGGCGTTGAACGGGTCGTGCGGCAGGCCGTGCCCGTGCCGCGGCTCGTAGAAGTGCATGTCGTCGGGTCCGGCCACCGCGGGCGCTCCTGTCAGGCGAGGTCGGCGGGACCGTGCACGGATCCGGCAGGCGCGCAACACCGCCGGGCAGGAAGCCTGGGCTCCGCCCAGACCCGCCAGGGGGGAGGCCCCCCCTGGACCGGCTTTACTTAAGTAATGAATTCCAAAGGGCTCGCCCTTTGGCGGAGTTTGAGGCAGAGCCTCAACCTTGCTTCCTTCCCTGTCGCCCGCGCCCTCGCGGCGCTATGCAGGCGCACCCGGAGTGCCTCGCATGCAGACCCTGTTCCACCTGGTCCGCCACGGACAGTACGGCCTGATCGACCGCGCGCTGGGCGGCCGCGCGCCGGGCCACGGCTTGAGCCCGGCCGGGCACGAGGAGGCGGAGCGCGTCGCCGGGGCGATGCGCGCCCGCCCGGTGGCGGCGGTGGTGTCGAGCCCGGTGCAGCGCGCGGCGGAGACCGCGGCGCCGATCGCCGCCGCGCTGGGCCTGGCGGTGCAGGTCGACCCGGCGCTGATCGAGATCGACTGCGGCGAGTGGACCGGGGTGACGTTCGAGGCGCTGCGCGATCGCCCGGCCTGGCAGCGCTGGAACCGGTTCCGCTCCAGCGCGGCGATCCCGGGCGGCGAGAGCATGCTGGCGGTGCAGGCGCGCACGGTGGCGGCGCTGGAGCGGCTGCACGCCGGGCACGGCAATGCGGAGCTGGTGGTGGTGAGCCACGCCGACGTCATCAAGGCGGCGCTGCTGCACGTGCTGGGCGCGCCGCTCGATTACGTCGGACGCCTGGAGATCGGGCCGGGGTCGCGCAGCGTGGTGGCATGGCACGACGAGACGGCGCGGGTGCTGGCGGTGAACCTGCCGCCGGGGACGTAGCCCGGACGGAAGGGCTGGGCTCCCTTCGGCTGCCTGTTCCGACCGCCCGAGGCCCCTGGACACCGATCTACCTAAGCAATTGGATTCCAAAGGCGAGCCTTTGGCGGAGTTTGAGGCAGAGCCTCAACCTTGCCTGCCTCGCCGGTGATAGGCCAGGCCTATGCCTGGCATAGTTTTTTTGTCATGGACCTATTGCCGGGGCTTCCGTAGGGTTCCGATGCCGAGACCATGACGTGACGATGCTGACGACGATGGCTTCGGAACATCAGGGCGCATCCGGCGCCCTCCTCTCAAAGGATGACGACAATGGCCTGGACGCGTCCCACCATCAGCGAAGTGTGCGTGGCTCTCGAGATCAACGGCTACATGCCGAGCGAATTCTGATCCAGCCGGATCATGCCCGGCCCTGACACGGGCTGGACAGGGAGCGGGGCATGTCCCCGCTCTTTTTTTGCCTGCCGCGCCGCGAGCGAGCGGGGCCGAGGGCACCGGGCTCTCAGGCCGCCGGCACCTGGCGCGGGCCGGGCGCATCCTGCCCCGGGCGCGGCAGCGGCCAGCGCCAGCGCCACAGCGCCACGCCGATCAGCCCGGTGCCGATCTCGCGCAGCCGCTTGAGCAGGGACAGCGACAGCCCGACCGCGACCCCGGCCGTCGCCAGCCCCGCGGCTCCGGCGCCGAGCAGCCCCGGCCCTGCCAGGGCGGCATGGGCAGCGGCTTGGGCGCAGGCGGCGTGCGGCAGGCAGGCGGCCAGCCCGGGAAGGCCCGCCGCCGCCACCGCGAGGATGAAGCCGCCCTCCTGCACGCCGATCGCGCCGGGCAGGGCGAAGCCGGCGGAGCGGGCCGCCATGCCGAGGCTCTCCACGACCAGCGCCTGCTGCGGCGTGGCGTCCAGGCCGAGCGCGTGCAGCACCGCCCAGGTCTCCACCGTGCCCAGCAGCCAGGCGAGGGCGTGCAGGGCCGCGCCACGGCGCAGGCCGCGACCGCGGCGGTAGATCGCCCGCGCCTCCTCCTGAAGTCCGGCGAGGTCCCCGAGACCTGGAACGTGCCGCGACACCGCGCGCGCCACCAGCTCCAGGCCGCGCAGCGCCCCGAGGCGCTGCGCCAGGACCAGCAGCGCCGCCATCCCGCCCACCGCCGGCAGCAGCCACGCCGTCGTGCCCCAGGGCGCGTCGCCGGACCGCGCGGGGCCGCCGCCCGGCAGCGCCGCCAGCGCCAGCAGGCCCGCGGCCAGAAACGCTACCTGCGTCAGCAGCTCCACCGTGACGTCGACGACGATGCTGGCCGCGGCCAGCGGGGCGGACAGGCCCAGGCGCCCCAGCAGGCGCGCGGCCACGATCTCGCCGCCGACCTGGGCGACCGGCAGCAGCGAGTCGATGCCCTCGCGCACGACGCGGAGCCGCCAGAACAGCGCCAGCGACGGCGGCGCGGGCGGCCGCGGCCGCAGGCCCGGGAACAGCAATCCGGCCGGCAGCGGGCGCGACGCGGATGCCCGGGCGGACGCCGAACGGAGCGGCAGCAGGCTGTGCCACGCGCCCGCGGACAGCAGGAGCTGCCCGAGGTGCAGCGCCACGAGCCACGGCAGCAGCCAGGCCGCGCGCACCAGGTCCGCGCGCACCGCCACCGCCGCACCCTGCACGGACACGAGTGCCCACCCGGCGAAGCCGAGCACCGCTGCGGTGGTGGCGAGCGACGCCGCAACCCGCGCCCAGCGTCGCAGGCCGGTCGCGGCAGCGGTCCCCGCGCCGGCCTCGACAGGCACGGGAGGGGTGGCGCGTGCCACGTCAAGAGCCCGGTCGCCGCGCGCCGGCAGCAGGTCTGGAGAGGAGTGAGAGCGTTCGGTCATCGTGTTCCGGCCAGGGCTGGCGAGACTAGGACACTCGCCACCCCCTGGATACGCGAGACCCTGGCGGATGGGTCAGCCCAGCAGCTTTTTCCACCATGGCACGCGCGCTTCCGGTGCCGGCGCTGCCGGCTGGGGCTCCGGAGTCGCTACCCGCACGGCAGGGCGCGGCGGTGCGGCAGGCATGGGGGGAGTGGCAGAAGCAGGCGGGGCGGCGGGAGCTGGCACCCGGGCGGGCGGCTGCGCGACGGGCGGCCTGGGGGCAGGCGCAGGCGCCGCGGACGGAACCGGAGTGGAGGGCCTGGGGGCAGCCGATACCGAGGCGGCAGGCGTCGGGGCGGCCTTCGGGGCTGCCGATGCGGGGGCGGGTCCCTTGGCAGCCGCCGGCGCTGGTGTCGGCGCCATCGGCTTCGGTGCGGCAGGTGCCACGGCGACAGGCTTCGGGGCCGCAGGCGTCGGGGCGGCTGCGACGGGACGGGCGGGCGCAGCGGCGGCCGGGACCGTCGTAGCGGAAGCGGCCGGGACCGGGGGTCGTGGCGCAGCCGCGTGCAGGGACAGCCGGGCGGAGCGCAGGAAGAACGACATCTCCCGCTGGTCGCCCTCGCCGCCGCTCAGCTCCGAGGGACGCCAGGCGTCGGGGTGCGACAGCACCAGGGTCAGCCCCGGCTCGCGGCCGATCACCGACCAGGGCAGCGTGCAGTGCTCCCTGCTGTCGTCGGACAGCACGAAGTCGCCCACGGTGGTGCCGTTCACGCTCACCGCGAACCGCTGCGAGGGATGCCCCGGCCCGGTCAGCACGCCCATGTCGAACTCGATCCGGTAGTCGCCGCTCGCCTCGGGCCGCGTCAGCACCAGCAGGCTCTGCTGCCCGAGCATCCAGATGCCGAAGTTCTCCGGCTCCGACCAGCCGGTGCCGCGATACTCGCCGCCGTTGCCGGAGAAGCCGAAGTCCATGGTCAGGTCGTTCGCCATGCGGTGTCCCTCGCGCGCTGCGGCGGCCGGCGGCCGGCACCGGCCCGTGCCACGTCGTGTGGCATTATCCTACACCCCCGAGGATTACCAAGGTGTGTTCAAACCCGGTCTGGCCCGGACACGCCCACGGCAAGACAGCAAGCAAGGCCAGGACTCTGCCCCGGACCCGCCAAAGGACCCCTCCTTCAGGCATGGGGCCTCCGGGCACCGATTTACTGGAACAAGTGGATTCCAAAGGCGAGCCTTTGGCGGAGTTTGAGGCGGAGCCTCAACCTTATCTTCCTGTGCCGGCCGCTCACCCCTGCAGCCGCAGCACCTCGATCGCCACCGACTTCACCAGCGCCAGTGCCGCCCCGCCCGCCCGCAGCCCGAGCCGCGCCACCGCGTCCGGCGTTACCCGCGCCAGCATCGGCTGCCCGTCCACCGCCAGCTCCACCAGCGCCACGCCCCTCTCCTCCGCCACCGCGCCCACCCGGCAGCGCAGCACGTTGTGCACGCTGATGCCGCGCGGCGCCTCGGTCGCCAGGATCACCTCGCGCGCCGGCACCCGCAGCCGCAGCCCCGTGCCCACCGGCGCCGACAGCAGCGGCAGCCACACCGTCTGCCCCTCCCGGCCCCCCGCCTCCTGCCCCCCGCCCCCCAGCGCCGCCGCCGTCAGCCCGCGCGCCGCGTCGTGCCCCCGCACCACCGCCCGCAGCAACCCCGCAGCGTCGTCGCGCCGCGCCAGCGCCAGGTCCGCCCGCCCCGCTACCTCCGCCACCGGCCCCGCGCCCGCCACCCGCCCCGCCTCGATCAGCACCAGCGTGTCCGCCAGCCGCGCCACCTCGTCGAGCGCGTGCGTCACGTACAGCACCGGCAGCGCCAGCTCCGTGCGCAGCCGCCCCAGGAACGGCAGGATCTCGTCGCGCAAGGCCACGTCGAGCGAGGCCAGCGGCTCGTCCATCAGCAGCAGCCGCGGCTGCGACAGCAGCGCCCGCCCGATCGCCACCCGCTGCCGCTCGCCGCCGGACAGCGTCGCCGGCCTGCGCGCCAGCAGCCGCTCCAGCCCGAGCAGCGCCACCACCGCGTCGAACCCGATCGCCCCGCCCGGCGCCGCCCGGCGCAGCCCGTAGCGCAGGTTCGCCGCCACGCCCATGTGCGGGAACAGCCGCGAATCCTGGAACACCAGCCCCACCCGCCGCCGCTCCGGCGCCACCGCGGACAGCACCTCGCCGTCCACGCACACCCGGCAGTGCTCCGCGCGCAGCAGCCCCGCCACCGCCGCCACCACGCTCGACTTGCCCGAGCCGGACGGGCCGAACAACGCCACCACGCCGGGCGTCGGCGCCTCGAACGCTACGTCGAGCGCGAAGCCGGGGTGGCGGTGGCGCAGCGACACGCTCAGCACGGGGGCCTCAAGGCAGCAGGAAAGGCCAGGGCTCTGCCCCATTGCTTGGAAGCGGGGATCCGCCAGAGGGAGCCCCCCTGGACCGGCGCATGAAAGAGGCCCGGGATCCCACAGGCCGGAACGATCGGGAGTGTTCCACTGCCAAGGGAGAGGCCTGCATCATCGGAGAATTCCATGATCGTCGAGCACATCCTGGAGACACTGACGGTCCTGGACTGTTCACCCGGCGCGGTGTCTGCACCGGCCATTTGGCTTACACGGAAGCGTGAGCTACCCTGGATGGATGTCAAAACAGCTCGCGTCGCTCATGCTCGTGTTCCTCTGCAGCGCCTGCGCCCTGGTGAACGAGCACGTCGACGTCGCGTATACGCCCGATCCCGCCATCCCCCGCGTGCTTGCCGCGAACCCTGGCGGCGTGGTGCTGGACGTGACCGATCGGCGGCGTGCCGAAAGCCCCGACTGGATCGCCGACAAGAAGAACGGCTACGGCATGAGGCTCGCGAACGTGCTGGCGCAGAAGCCGGTGACGGATCTCGTGCGCGACGCACTGGCGCAGGAACTGACGGCGCGGGGCTTCCACGTCGGCACGACCGGAGCCACCGCGAGCGTGGAGGTGTCGCGGCTGGAGTCGATCTACCAGAACCGCTTCCTGAGCGTCGGCGCCATCGGCTACGCCGACCTGTCCGTGCAGGTGCACCGCCCGGATGGCAGCATCGCCTATGCCCGCACCTTCTCCGCGGAGAACGACGAGGAGGCCGGCCTCGGCGGCACCGCCGGGCAGGCGCGGCGCAGCGTGGAGCGCATCCTGACCAGGGTCATCGGACAGGTCGTCTCCGACCCGGCGTTCGTCACCGCCCTGTCCAGCCTGCCACGCCTGAGCTGAGGCGCGTCGCCCGACTCCGGCGCGAGCGCCAGCCAGGGCATTCCCGGGTGGTGGGTCAACCTGAACCCAGGGTTCGGATCGTCATCCGTCCGGGCGCGTCGCGGCGAAAGCCCTGTTCCTTTTGCTTTCGCACTGTGCCTAGCCTGCCGTCGACCCCCGGCTCGAACCGGGCGGCGAGCCAGGAGGGATGCAGCGTGTCGGATGCCGCGAATGCGGGCGCGAGCCCGGGGGGCCAGCAATGGGGACCCCACAACACGGTGACGGTGGTGGACCCGTCGCCGGTGAACTGGCTGTCCATCACCTGGAACACCATGGAGGAGCCCAACCGGGTCGACCATGAGGGCATGGGCCAGCCGAGCCTCGCCGCAGGCTGGTCCTGGGTGGACGACGAGACGCTGGAACTCGATATGCGCCGCGACGCGGTGTACCAGGACGGCGAGAAATACGACGCCCACTCATTCAGGCTGGCCTTCGAGAAGGTCCAGGAGTGGACCAACCCGCACCCGCCCGGCGCGTTCCTCAACTTCGCCCCGGACACCACGCTCACCGTGGTCGACGAGAACACGGTGCGGATGCGCTTCCCCGGCGGCGACGCGGCCGCGCTGATGAAGTTGCGCGGGATGCACATGCCCTCGACCCGGTTCTGGAACGAATGGGGTTTCGTCGACCCGAAGACGGGGTCCGCCGAAGGCCACTGGTGAGTCATCGATGCGCCCGGTCCGTGGGGGACTGGTCCATTCGTGCTGGCCGAGGGCTATTCGAGGATCGATGAGCGTACGCCCACCGTCGTGCTTGAGCCCAACCCGACGCACTGGAATCCCGGGCGGATTCCCGCCGTGCGGATCGTCTACGACAACGCCACCGGCAAGGCGGAGGCGCTGGCCTCGGTCGCCGCCGGCGACGGCCGCGTCGACGTCGTCACCGACCTCAGCCCGGCGGAGGCGCGCGCGTTCTCCGGCGGCGCCCACGCCAGCCTGCTGAGCAAGGCCGCCAAGACCGTGCTGGTCGGCGTGTTCAACGAGACGCCCGACGACTCGCCCTGGCGCGATGCGGCGATGCGCCGCGCCCTGAACCAGGCCGTGGACCGCGCCGCGATCGTCGCAGCCCTCGACGGCCACGCCTCGGTGATCCCGGCGCTGATCCAGCCGGGCCGCTACGGCGCGGACGAGGCGCTGCAGCCCTACGCGCTCGACCCGTCGGCCGCGAAGCGGGTGGCCGAGGCGCTGGCGAACCGCCCGCTGGTGGTGCTGTCCTCGGCGGACTGGGCGCCGGTGGCCGAGGCGCTCGCCGCGCAGCTCGGCCAGGCCGGGATCGCCGTCGAGGTGGTCTACGGCAAGGAGGAGCCTGCACGCTGGGACCTGCGCCTGACCTGGCACTTCGACTGGAGCCCGCAGTTCCCGGTGGGCGTGGTGCACCGCGAGTTCTTCGGCGCCAACGGCGGCCTGCGCGCAGGCCCCGAGGACCCGGCGTTCGACGCGCTCTACGCCAGGCTGCTGCACACGCCGCACCAGCCCGCCCAGGAAGCCGTGGTCCGAGAGGTCGAGCGCTACGTGCACGGCCAGGCCAAGGCGCTGTTCCTGGTCTCGCCGCACACCCTGTTCGCGGTCAGCAACCGGGTGGAGTTCACGGCCTACGACACGTGCATGTCGGAGCTGGCGGAGACGCGCATCCGCTGACGGCGGCGGGGAGGGCCAGGCGCGGGTCCTCCCCGGGGACCAAAGGAAGGCCAGGGCTCTGCCCTGGACCCGCCAGGGGCGGCGCCCCTGGACCGGCGCACACAAGGCGTGGCGTGCCGCAAGCCTTCGTCGGGGTTTCCAAAGGCGAGCCTTTGGCGGAGTCCAGAGGCAGAGCCTCTGGCCTTCCTTTCTTTTCTTCCCTTCGTGCAGAATACCCCGATGATCGTCGTCACCGCCGGCCACATCGACCACGGCAAAACCGCGCTGGTGCGCGCGCTGACCGGCACCGACACGGACCGCCTCCCCGAGGAGCGCGCCCGCGGCATCACCATCGAGCTGGGCTTCGCCTTCCGCGCCGCCGGCACCGCCTCCGCCCTCGCCTTTGTCAATGTCCCCGGCCACGAGGCGCTGGTGCGCACGATGCTGGCCGGCGCCACCGGCGCCGGGTTCGCCCTGCTGGCGGTCGCCGCCGACGAGGGCCCGCGCCCGCAGACGGTGGAGCACCTGGCGATCCTCGACCTGCTCGGCGTCACGCGCGGCGCGGTGGCGCTGACCAGGTCCGACCGCGTGGACGACGCCCGGCTCGCGAAGGCGGCGGCGGAGGTCGCGTCGCTGCTGGCCGGCACCGGCCTGCGGGACGCGCCGGTGCTGGCCTGCTCCAGCGTGACCGGCGCCGGGATCGAGGCGCTGGCCGCGCACCTCGCCTCCGCCGCGGCCCGGCTCGACGCCGAACGCGGCGCGGCGGACCGTCAGGCGCGCGGGTTCCGCCTCGCGCTGGACCGGGCGTTCACCCTGCCCGGCGTGGGGCTGGTGGTGACCGGCACGGCCCACGCGGGCGAGGTGCGCGCCGGCGACCGCCTGGTGCTCTCGCCCGCCGGCCTGGAGGCCAGGGTGCGCGCCGTGCACGCCGAGGGCGCCGCCGCCGCGGTGGGCCGCGCCGGCCAGCGCTGCGCGCTCAACCTGTCCGGTCCGCGGCTGTCGCGCGAGGCCGCGGGGCGCGGCGGCTGGGCGCTTTCCCCGGAGCTGCACGCGCCGACCACGCGCCTCGACCTGCGCCTGGTGCTCTCCCCCGGCGAGACGCCGCCCCCGGCGCGCGGCCTGGGCGTGCACGCGCATCTCGGCGCCGCCAGGGTGCCCGGGCGGCTGACGCTGCTGTCGGCCTGCGACGACACGGCGGGCGGAGACGCGACCGCCTCGCCCCCCCGAGGCGCGGCGGAGCCTGCCCCCGGCGCCGCGTCGGGGCGTCTGGCGCGGCTGTCGCTGGACCTGCCGGTCGGCGCGCTGGTGGGCGACCGCGTGGTGCTGCGCGACGTCTCCGCCCGGCGCACGATCGGCGGCGGCCGTGTGCTCGACCCGTTCCCGCCGGAGCGTGGGGCGGCCAGCCCGGCGCGACTCGCGGCGCTGGAGGCGGGCGACCGCGCGGACCCGGCGGCGGCCCTGCGCGGCCTGCTCGCCGTGTCGGGCGCGGTGGCGCTGGACCGGTTCCGCCTGGAGCGCAACCTCGACGCCGGCGCCGAACCCGTGCTGCTGGCCGCCTGCGACGCGGTGGCGCTCGGCCACGGGCAGGCCGGGCGCGAGGCGCTCGGCCGCGAGGCTCCGCGCCGCCGCGCCGCAGGCCGCGGCTCCCGGGGTGGTGCACCCGCAGACGACGCCAGCCGGGTCGCCGTGCCGGGCGAGGCGTGGCGGGCGGCGCTGGCGGCGGTGCCGGCGGCGATGGCGCAGCGTCTCGCCGCCGCGCCGGACAGCTTCGGCCTGACCGAGGAGGAGGTCGCCTCCGCGCTGCCGGAGCCGCTGCGTCCGCTGGCGGCGGCGGCGCTGCGCGCGCTCGCCGCCGACGGCGTGGTGCAGCGCTTCGGCCGGCTGCTGCGCCTGCCCGGCCACGAGGCCAGGCTGTCGCCCGAGGACGAGGCGGCGTGGGGCGCGGTGGCGGCGGCGCTGCGCACGGCCGGGCTCGACCCGCCGAGGGTGGCGCTGCTCGCCGAGCGCCTGGGGATGCAGGAGGCCGAGCTGCGGCCGCTGCTCGCCACCCTGGCGCGGCTCGGGCGCCTGCGCGCGGTCTCGGCGCAGTACTTCGTGCTGCCGGAGGTGCTCGGCGGCCTGGCCGCCCGCGCCGCCGCCGCGGCCGGCGAGGCGGGCCTGCTCACCGTGGGCCCGTTCCGCACCGCCACCGGCATCGCACGCCACGCCACCATGCCGGTGCTGGAGTTCTTCGACCGCGTGGGCTTCACCCGCCGCGTGCCGGAAGGCCGCAGGCTCGCGCAGGGCTGGCCGGAATGAGGCGCTGGGCCGCGTTCGCCGCGGCCGCGTGGCTCCTCGCCGTCGGCCAGGCCCGGGCGCAAAACGTCAACGCCCCGGTCGCGCAGCAGGTCCGCCAGGGCGCGGACGACGTGACCGACGCCGCCGGCCAGCGCCACGACAAGAGCGTCTACACCCTGTTCGACCCCACGCCGGACGACCAGATGCGCCCGTTCAGCCCCGACCGCCCCGGCAGGTCCCACAGCCCGCTGACCGTGGACGCCGGGCATTTCCAGTTCGAGAGCGACGCCTGGAACTACACCTACGACCACTGGTCCCCGACCGCGACCACCTCGCGCGCCACTGTCCTCGGCGCGCCCAACCTCAAGCTCGGCCTCACCAACCGGGTCGAGCTCGACGTCGCGGCCTCGCTCTACAACAGCCTCTCCACGCGCGACGCGACGAACGGCGTGCAGCGCGCCCGCGGCGCCGGCGACCTGCTGCTTGGCGGCAAGGTCAACCTGTTCGGCAACGACGGCGGCGACCAGGCGCTCGGCCTCATCGGCTTCGTCAAGGTGCCCACCGCCGCACCCGGCCTGGGCAACAACATGGCCGAGTTCTTCCTCAACATGCCCTTCGTCACCGCCCTGCCGAGGATGGTCTCGCTGACCGTCGAGCCGTCGTTCAACCTGGTGCGCACCCTGAACAAGCAGGGCTACCAGGGCGACCCGCAGATCATCCTCAACCTGAGCCGCACCGCCTTCATCTCCACGGTCACGGCCTCGCTCGGGCTGGCGCTGGACTTTCCCGCCGACCACGCCGTCGGCCCGCGCCACACGCTCGGGCCGGCGTTGCAGTGGCTGGTCACGCCCGCCCTCCAGCTCGACGCCGGCCTCTACATCGGCCTCTCCAAGGCGGCGCCGGACTACAACCCCTACGTGGGCATTGCCTTCCGCTACTGACGCCGGCCCTGGAGCGCGACGAGTGAGGCAGGCAAGGCTGGGCTCCCCCTCCGCTGCCCATTCCAACAGCCCAAGTGGGCTGTCGGAACCTTTGGGCAGCTCCGCCCAGACCCGCCAGGGGCGAGCCGCCCCTGGACCAGCCTTGCTTAAGGAATGGATTCCAAAGGCGAGCCTTTGGCGGAGTTTGAGGCAGAGCCTCAACCTTGCTTGCGTCACCGGTCGCGCCCGGGCTCGCCACACGGCCTGCACGGGACTGCCCTCGCCTGACGCCCGCCGGGCCGACGCAGGTCCGGAGTTCGTGCGGCCAGGTCAGGCGGAAGCCTGCGGGTCCACGCCGAACAGCGTCACGCGGCTTCCGTCGCCGAACAGCAGGGTGGTGCCCCACGGCCCGTGCGAGGTCACCACCGGCGGCGTCGCGTTGCTGCCGTAGTAGTAGGCGCCGTCGGTGCCGACCTTGAAGCCGACGATGTCGAGCTGCCCGCCCAGCCCGTAGGGGGTCTCGAAGCGATCGGCGCCGCTGCCGGCGAACACCGTCGTGGCGCCGGCGCCGCCGATGACGGTGGTGGCGCCCTGCCCGGCCACGACGACCTCCTGCCCCTTGCCCGCGGCCAGCAGGTTGCCGCCCGCCTGGTTCGCGCCGAACAGCGCGTCGCCGCCGCCGCCGCCGACCAGCGTGGTGTTGCCCGCGCCCGCGACCAGGATGGAGCCGCCGCCCTGCCCCGCCTCGAACACGCCGCCGCCGCTGCCGCCGAACAGGGTGGAGGAGCCGGCGCCGCCGCGCACCGTGTCCGACCCGGTGCCGCCGACCACGAGCAGCCCGCCGCCGCCGCCCAGCACCGAGACGCTCGGGCCGGCGGCGTACAGCGTGGCCGTGCCCGCCCCCGCCTCGACCGTGTCGCTGCCGAGGCTGGTGAGGCTGCCGCCGTCGAGGCGGAGCAGCGCGGCGCCGCCGGGCGCGGTCCCGCCGCCATCGGCGAGCGTGGCGGCGGCGTCGGACGCCTGCCAGCCGCGGATCTGCGCCACCAGGCCCGCGGTGATCTGGGTGGCGAAGCCGGCGGTGGAGACGGTGCCGACGATCTGCGCCTGCCCGTCGGCGCCCGTGACCCAGATCGGGCCGCCGCTGCTGCCGGGGCCGAGGTCGATGGTGCCGCTCAGCGCCGTGTAGCCGGCCACCTGGGTCACGTCGCCGCTGCCCACGGCCTCCGGCGCGACGCCGCCGGGGAAACCCGCGATGGTGATGGCGGCGGAGTCCATGTCCGGCTGCAGCCCGAACACCGGCCCGCTGGTTAGGGGAGCGGCGAAGTCGACCAGCGCGATGTCGGACTGCGTGGTGGTGATGGTCTCCTGGTTGTTGGCGTCCGCGATCTGGTTGGTGTGGACCGCGGCGGCGTAGGTGCCGGACCCGACCTCCATCTCCATGCCAAGCGAGGTGTACTGCGGGACGCCGAACGGCACGGCCACCACGCTGACCGCCTGCCCCACCCCCTGCCGCCAGACCCCGTGCGCGGCGGTGAGCACCTCCGTGGGCGAGATCAGCGCGCCGGAGAACCGCACCCGCGAGCCGTCCGAGAAGGTGGCGAGTAGGCCCACCACCGCGTCATAGGGCGCGATGTCGCCCGGGCTGGTCGTCCGCGTGCCACTCAATTTCGCAACATCCTGTCTCGCCGGGCGACACGTTAGCCAAAAAGCCGGAACGTGCCAACGCCTGCAAGCAAGCAAGGCCGGGCTCTGCCCGGACCCGCCAGGGGCGAGCCGCCCCTGGACCGGCTTGACTTAGACAAGTGGATTCCAAAGGCCTGCCTTTGGCGGAGTTTGAGGCCCGTGCTTGAAGGCGGGGCCTCAACCTTGCCTGCCTGACCTCCCCCAGGCTGCGCGTCAGGCCGGCAGCGCCGCCGGGTCTATGCCAGACCTGGGCTCCTGCAGCGCCTGCCCGGTCGGGCACAGGTCCAGCAGCGGACAGCGCCCGCAGGCCGGGCTGCGGTGGAAGCAGCAGCGCTGCCCGTGCAGCATCAGCACCTCGTGGTTGTCGTACACCTGCTGCGCGTCCCACTCCGGCGGAAGCTGCGCCGCCAGCACCTGGTGCGACGGCCCCACCGCGAGCCCGGAGGGGATCAGCCCGGTGCGCGCCGCGACGCGGTGATGGTGGCTGTCGACCGGCAGCGCGGCGCGGCGCAGCACGCTGAAGCTGAGCACGGCGGCGCTGGTCTTCGGCCCGACGCCCGGCAGCCGCTCCAGCCACGCCCGCGCCTCGACAACCTCCATCTCCGCCAGGAAGTCGAGCGACAGGGCGCCGCGCTCCGCCTGCACCGCGCGCAGGATCGCCTGGATGCGCGGCGCCTTCTGCTCCGGCCAGGTGACGCGCGTGATCGCGGCCTCGACCTCGGCCACGGGCGCCGCGGCCACGTCGGCCCACTCCGGGAAGCGCGCCCGCAGCGCCTTGAAGGCGGCGCCGCTGTCGGCGTTGCGCGTGCGGTGCGACAGCAGCGAGCTGACCAGCTCGCTCATCGGGTCGAGCGCGTGGAAATACGCGATCGGGCAGCCGTAGACGCGGCACAGCCGGTCGTGGATCTCCAGCGCCTTGGCGGTCAGGTCCATGCACGCGCAACGCCCGGCACGCGGCGCGGTTCGCGGCGGGGACCGGCCAGGCAAGCAAGGTTGAGGCTCCGCCTCAAACTCCGCCAAAGGCTCGCCTTTGGAATCCACTCCTTAAGTAAAGCCGGTCCAGGGGCGAGGCTGGCCAAAGGGTCCGACGACCCGCTTGGGTCGTTGGAAGGGCCGGACGAGGGGGCTCGCCCCTGGCGGGTCTGGGCGGAGCTGCCCAAAGGTTCCGACAGCCCGCTTGGGCTGTTGGAATGGGCAGCGGAGGGGGAGCCCAGCCTTGCTTTCCGCGGACTTAGGTAGCAAGCACACCAGGCACTCACTCGCCATTGTGCTTGCTAAGCTCTATCCTGCTTGCTCATGGCGGAGCGGGCTGATGACGGAACACGTGCTGGCCGGCCTGCTGAAGCGCCGGGCCGAGATGGACGGGGAGGCGATCCGCCTGCGCGTCCGCTTGCAGGAGATTGAGATCGCCTTGCCGCGCCTGGACGCGGCCATACAGGTGTTCGCGCCGGCCATAGACCCCACCGGCCTGCGTCCGATCCGCTACAGGGCGCCTAACTCTGTCGGGTTCGGCCATTGGTCGCGGGCGGCGCTAGACGTGCTGCGGGTGACTGAGAGGCCGCTATCCACGAAAGAGATCGTCGCCCGTGTCATGGACCGGCTTAGCGTGGACAGGGAGAACGGGCCGGTCCGGAGGCTGGTCACGAAGCGGGTCGGGCACGCTTTGCAGCACCAGCGCACAAGAGGCTTGCTGCGGTCGGGGAAGGGAGCGGGTCAGGTCGTGGTCTGGGAAGTGATCTGAAGTCTAGTACGGAGCAAGCTCTTTCAAACGAATCAACGGTCTTGCGGCTGGCAAAACTACTGAAGACGCTGGACGATAATCGTGAGGATCGAGACAAAGATCGTAAAATTCTTGTAACTGCTCAACCCGGTGCGGTCGCAGCTTGGCCTTGTAGGGTTGCGAGTATGGCTTGGTAGGCGTCGATGCCGCGGCGTTTGGCGGTGCCGATGACAGAGCGGACAGCCGCGAACAGGTCTGCCC